>Ga0302173_10000001_pt1 | contig 248556 bp, 356 predicted proteins | sample I_Fen_N3_1_FD_198785 | JGI IMG/M metagenome (GOLD analysis project Ga0302173, IMG submission 198785) | Peat permafrost microbial communities from Stordalen Mire near Abisko, Sweden - I_Fen_N3_1 | ecosystem: Environmental > Terrestrial > Soil > Wetlands > Permafrost | place: Sweden: Abisko... | reverse complement strand
ATGATTTATTACAACGAATATAGATATCAATGGGATTTAGAAAAGATGACTCCTGTCCAATACAGAAATCATCTTCTCAATGTAGCCTAGGCTTTTTTAAATCGTCCTTGACAAAGGGTACATTTTAAATTTAGGTCTTTTTATTATAGTTATTTATATTAATTATTTATTGTATATTTGTAGTAGGATTAACAACTTGAGTCAAAGTATTGGTGATAGAACTTAGCTTGTCCTGTAATATTTTTTTATCTGCCTCAACTTGTGAAACTTGAGCATTTAAACTATCTACTTGGTTAGATAACTGTGCATTAGCTTGTTCAACATTAGTCTTATCTGAAGTTACTTGTGATATTTGTTGAATCAAAACATCTTTATCAGACTGTAATTGATTTATTTGATTAGTCAATATACTTGTATCCACAACTACTACAGACTTTTCTGGTAAAATGGTCTTTGATACTGCACTAGTAGGGTCAATTTTTAATGTAGCTAATTTGTCCTCAATAGTACTTTCTAAATATAAATCTACATCTCCAAGACTATCATTTAATACTTTAAGAGAATCATCAGAAAGTTGTTTTATAGTATTGTTTTTTACAATTTCTAATAATTTATTAATTTCATCAGGAGTTACTTTTCCATCTGCAATACTTTGCAAAATAACAGGCTTTAAAGTTACATCAACATTAGTAATATTCTTAATAACTAATTTATCTACTGCATCTAATGTGGAATCTACTATTTTTCTAACTTTCTCATCCTTTATTAACGATGTTTTTGTTTTTAAATAAGTAAATAATACACCAACTTCTTTTAATAAATAAGCTAAACCAAAAGCTATTGCACCTCCTATAATAACTTGTTCAATTAATAATAATTGATTTTGTAATTGTTCCATAATTATCATACTCCTTTTGCCTTTTACGTAGCATAACATATTATATTTTTTAAATTTATTTTTGAGGTATAGAAGTTTCCCATTCTCCATTTTTATTTACAGTATAACCATCATTGGTAGTACAATCTTGATATAAAGAACCATCTGTAGCAAAACAATAATATTTTCCACCAATGTTCTTCCATTTAACTATTTCAGGTGTTCTAGCTTGTACCATATTACCATTTTGGTCTAAATAATACCATTTATCATTTTCATCTTTCTTCCATTTATTTGTTAAAATATACCCATTGTTATCAAAATAATAATAATATGAAATAGAACTATCTGTACTATCAACTATTTGATTCCAACAATTTGAATAAAAATCAGTACCATCAGAAGAATAAAACCAACCATAATCATCATTATTCCAACCAACTGAATATTTGGTATTTTGCAAACTAGAACCAACTAATCCATTTACAATTGCATTTGCTATATTTTCAATATTGTTTCTATACAAATTACAATCATTTTCATTTGTACAGAAGCATATTTCTATTAACATCGACTTAGCTTGAGGACGATGTACCATCGCAAGGTTTGAGCCATCTTTAATTCCTCTATTACAAAAACCAATTGATGCAATATTATTTAATATTTGTCTTGCTTCATATATTTCTTTTCCACCATATGTAAATATTTCTACTCCATTTGCGGTTAAATTATCTGAGGCATTTGCATGAATACTTATACACCAATCACTTTTATTATCATCTGATTTATTATATCTTTGCCATAATGAGTTACCTACACTTATACAAGAGTTAGGTCTTGTCTCAATTACTGTGTTACCTAAATTTTTTAATTTAAATATTACTAAACTACCTACAGCATCAATTATTTCTTGTTCAGAGATATTACCGTCTGCCCCAATATCATAAGGGGAGCATTCATGTCCTAAATCTATTGATATTTTCATTTTATTACTTCCTTTCATTTTTTGATTTCATTAAAATAGACGACAACATTTGGAGTTATCGCCAAAATTAATACAGTTTAGTTTACATAATAAAATTATGTCTCCTAAAAGTCCTTATAAATTGATTCTTTTAATTTAAAGTTTACATAGTGAACCAGTTAGAGTATAAACTTAACAAAGTAGCATATGTTTGAGGACTAGTAATATGTGTACAACCACCATAACAATACATATAATCTGCACAAATAGTATTAGTTCCATTTTTAACTGCTTGCATTAAATCTATATTAGTTTGTGGAATGCTAGTCAAACTAGTACAATTATTAAACATAAAACTACAATTAGTAACACTATTAGGTATTATAGGTGCATTAGTTAAACCAGTACAACCATCAAACATAGTATCACAATTAGTAACACTATTAGGTATTATAGGTGCATTAGTTAAACCAGTACAATCAATAAACATAAAACTACAAACGGTTAAAGTGTTATCGATATTAGTGCATTCAATTAAACTTTTTTTAGTATTTGTATTCCCATTACCATTTGTTGTATTCACCCTTTGTCTAGTTTTTACAGTATAAATACCTTGACTTGCATATGTATGAGTTAAACTTGTATCTATCATACCATCTCCCCAATTTGTTTGTGTTCCCTCGTTTATATTTTGTAACGTCAAAGTATAATTGCTAGTAACTTTAGTTAAATTAAACACATATACATTGTAAGATTTATCTGTAAATCTATCAAATACTAGATTACTTCCATAATATATTTTATTTATTATATTATTCCCATAATGAACATCTTTAATTTCTACTCTCATATTCCTTCACCTACGCTTTTATTAAATACAAAGTAGTGGCAACAGGAGTCGTTATAGCAGAATATTCAGTTGCAGTTAATGCTACCACTGTTGCTTTTAAATTTAAAGCCGTTTGCATTGCTGTTGATATTGGTTTGTTTAAATCACTTGTATTATCTACATTTCCTAACCCAACATCTGATTTAGTATAGGTAGGTGCAGTATATACTTTGCTCTCTACTCCATCTATTTTTATATTTCCATTAGTAGTACTTGTTGTAACAGTACTTCCAGAACCAGTTGGGAGATTATTTAAAGTATTTTCTATCTTAGTAGCATTATCATCAATTTTTTTTATATCACTGCCTGTTAATTTTTCATTGTCTGTTTTATTTATTTTCTCTAATGTTGTCATAAAGTCCCTCCTTTAATTTATTTTTACACAACAAAAAAGAATAGCAAAAATACTATTCTTAATCACTTTATGTGTTTTAATTTTCTATTATTACAATGTACTTTTTAAATGACTGTGCAATAATCCTATTCCTCCATAATTAGTGTCTCCTCCATTTTTTATGCATTCTTTTTCGAATATTGTATCACTATCTTTTGAAGGTTTATCTAATTTATCTAAAGCATAATGTGTCATTTCATGAATAATATATTTTTCTTTTTGAATATCTATATTTCCTTGATTTATTTCTATAGATATTGGAGTATACTTGTCTTTATATGTTTTATAGTTATATAATCCATTTATTGTAACTCCATCTTTATCAGTTATATTATTATAATAAATGGGAATATCTAATGTTATATTATAAGTATCTTTTAGCCATTGTTTAGCATAATTTTCTAAATCTTGATTAGTATTTAAATTATCTGCATAAATAATATTACTATGTGCTCCTAATTCTATATTTAAATGGTCATTTTTTATTTCTGTATAAGCTAGACTACATTTACTTAAATCATCTATATTATTGCAAACCAAATTCTCATTTGACTCTAGGGGTTTAAATATATACTTATTTGCTTTAATATTATATAAAGACCAACTTCCATTAGAATATTTAATAATAGAGTCTCCATTTTCTTTAGTCTCGGTATTAATACCATAAAGTCTTTCATTATCAATCTTACCATTATTAACAATTCCATACTTATTACAAAAATCATTAATGGTTTCAACTTTATCACTTGCAAAACTTGGTGTTATATTAAACATCACTACGATTCCACTAATTGCAACTATTTTTATCAAGTTCTTTATTGACTTCATATTCATGTTATTCACTCCTTATATTTCAAATTATATCATATTATTTCCTGTATTTCTATAATTTAATTATATATTAAGGAGTGATGTATGTCAATAGTATTTCTATTAATTTATTAACTTCTTATAAAACTTTCATTTTATCCTATCACAAAATGTGTTTGGTTAATATGAGAATTTTACTCCCAAATCTCATATGTATATGTTCCAGATCCTACAGCCACTATATATATTGATGTACCAGAGGAGTATACAGAGTCTGTGCGTGTAGCATAACCATATCCAGTTATTATATTTTCTCCATTAATATAATAATTTTGGGTAGGATTGCTTGTACTTTGAGAGAATTTAAATATACCTACAGATGGAGTAAATATAAAATTTATCGCTATACAATTTTGATTATTATATCTGACTGTCGTTCCTGTACCAGTAGTATGTTTTCTTCCTAATGATATATTCCCAACTAAACTAGCTAAATTTCTTAATGTATCACCATTATTAGCTGAAACTCCTTTATTATTTAAATTACTAGCTAATATATTTTTATCATATTGTATTTCATTAATTATATCTCCAAATGTGTTACTACTTGAAACATTACCAACAACACCAGTAACACTAGTCTTTCCATTATTGGCATATGTAAAAGCCGAATCTGCTCTAGCTTGTGCAGTATTTGCTAAATTAGTTGCATTATTAGCTGTATTTTGTGCTGTATTAGTTTTATTCATAACTTCTGCTAGGCACGTCTCAGCATTAACTCCATTGTATAAATTAGCACTATCAACCACAGTTACTTTGCTTGCAGTTAAATCAATATTATTAATAGCTATTTTTAATTCAATTAAAGCTCCTTCAACATTACTGCTAGTAAAATAATTAGCACTATCAAGTATAATCATATCTCCAGCTTTTACAGTTTGCTCTACCCATACATTATTATCTGAATATCTTTTTAATACATTTTGTCCATTATTTATATCCCACCATATTACAAAATGGTCTAATGGTTCATCTGTTCCAATCCATATTTTATCAGCACATGCCCATTTAGTATTATCTGTTACTGCTATTCCTATAGTCCCATCTACTAAACAATAATATAATCTATGATTGTAAACGCACGCATCTCCAACGTTATATGTAGTCAGCAGGTCATAATTAGCTGTACCATCTGTGCCTTTCTTAATAGATACATTTAAAGATGGGTCGCCTTTGTCTCCTTTGATAGTATAACGAATCCAATAATCATCAGTTGAAACTTCGCTATTCGGTTCATAATTTAAATTATTATCAACTTTACTTGTAAAACCTTGTCCATTATGTAAAACTAAATTCCCTTCTGAATATATTATTGTATTAGTCCATTCTCCTTGATATGAATAATTAGATATTATTTTTTCAAATTCTGCTTTCTTTTGTTCTGTAAATACTACTATTCCATCTCTCATATACATTTGCATACCTAAAATACATGCACATAATTTATTCCATGTATCACTTGTTGGTAGATATTCTTGTAAATTAACTTCTAATCCAGTCATTTCTGTCTTTTCTGCATCTGTTGTATATTGTTTGTTTTTCAATACGTAGTATCTATCAACCATATCTGAATGGGCTTTATCCATATCTTGAAATACAATAAAACTATCTAATGTTAAATTATCATCAGTTGTGAATGTTGAATATCTTGGTACTATATCACTAGTCATATTAGTTGCCATTGTTGTTCCTCCTTAATTTTTGCATAATAAAATAGACTAAAGAAAAATAAATCTCTAGCCTATTTTTGAGTTACTGTTTAGCCATTGTTTTAAATTACTCAAATTCCAATTTGGATTACCATTTATAAATACTGTTTCTTCTTTATCAAATTCTTTAGAAGTATTGATTACATCAGATAATAAAGAAATAGTACTATCCGTTTTCGATAATATTGTAAACTTAACTAATTCATTTTTATATTTTATTGCGTATGCTTTTATTCTATCTCCTACTTGCAAATTTCCTATATTTTGTATTGTAAATAAATTTAATATTTTCAATGCTAATAAATGACAACCATCACTAGAATCTATATAACTGGAAACTTTAATGTTATTTGGTATTTTTATAACAAATCTTATTCCAAGTTGAGAATTTGGATAGCTTGTGCTTATTGTTCCATCTGTATTAAATATTTTTATTTTATTTACATCTAAATTATCTATAGTTCTTGTAAAATAAGGCTGAGTTGAAGTTAAATCAATTATCCCCTTATCATTGCCTAATATCATATCTCCAACAATTGCTTTTCCTAATATACTACTTGTATTTGCATTTAATAAATCATCAATTGTAGGAATATAAACTTTCATATTATCTCCATCTATATTATTATCAAGTAATATATTTTTAAAATCGTCTTCTAAAAATGTTAAAAATCCATTTTCACTTGCATAACTAGGCATTATATCATTATCATAGGATTTACTATACCAAGTGTTTCTACCATCTGTTACTCTTTTTACATCAAAATTCATTAATCCTAAATCAACATCATTTTGAATAAAGAAATATAATTGGTCTGTTGATAATATGTCTCCTAAAACAAATGAATGAAGTTCATATAATTTAATTCCATTTACTATTTTGGATAGCGAAAACATATTATTATAACGAGATAATTGTATATAATTATTATCATCCAATACAAATTTCACTAACATTACATCATTATTTTCTAAATCTCTTGCCCATATTTTAGCAGTCCAATCTCCGTCTAGACGAAAAGCTCCATCTTTGTCCCATATTACTACTGTGTTATGTAAGTCTGCCCACGTATCATCAATATAATTAATATCATCTCCACTAAAAATCCGTCCTCTAATTTGTCTAACATAACTTGTTATTTTTACACTACCTGTAGTCGAACTATTTTCAGTTTTTAGTACTGCTGGAAGTTTTGTTTGTAAGTATACACAATAAAAATCTTGAGTTACACTATTTTCCATTCCACTAGAAGTTCTTACTTTTAATTCCATTAGATAATTTGTTTTATTTTCTAAATTTGAAAATTGATATTCCAATAATTTATCTAATAAAACTTCACTGGATGCAATTAATGCACCATCTTTATATAAATTATATATATAACTGTATAATTCGTCTCCCTCATTTTGATTATATGTAGCCATTATTAATGGATTTGGACTTTGTATTTTACCATCAATAATTGTAGTTATATTTAAATTTGGTGGAGTTAAACATTTTACTAAAACAGTATCACTCCATGCAGAATATTGATTATTTGAATTATATGTCCGCATTTTTATTTGATACGTATGTCCATTAATTAATGTATTAAGTGGAATTGTATTATAAAAATCAAAACTTTCAACTTTTTTATTATATATCACAATAGATGAATTGGAATTATCTACAATATTTATTTCATTTGCATATACCAATTCACCACCAACTACATTAAAATTAACAATATTGTCAACTAATGCATTCATTGGTACTAATGAAAGTGAACTTGTAGGTGTAGTTATAATTGGTCGTGTCAAATTTGTAGATGTTCCTGTTGAATAGTCTACTATTTTATTAAAAGTCCATGTTCTAATTGAAATATTATCGCAAATATCTGTAACTCTGATAACAATTGTATGACTTCCTGATGTTATATTACTCCAATATGTACCTGATAAACCATATGTAAATTTAGTTTTACTTGGTTGATTTTCTAATGTTCTTGTAACAGACCCATCAAGTATTTCTTCAACTTTAAATAAATCATTTTCTGGGTCTGTTATAGTGTATTCTTGTACAATACTAGATGTAAAATTTCCTAAAAATCTATCATTATCTGATATTGCTGGTGGTAGGTCAAGCTTTTCTAACATTATTCTCCAATTAGAATTATCTGTTGTTAATATATTAGAAGAAGTATTAATAGCATTTCCACCTCTGATAATGATATTGTTACCATTAACATCTTTAGTTAAAGAAGGAGTATTCCACCAATGAAGCAAAGTGTTTGTATTAGAAGTAGAAATAGTCGTTACATTATAGTTCCCACTTAAATCATCTGCATTTGGTATTAATAATGTATTAAGATTTATTTGATTTAATACAAAATCATTCCATTCTTTATTTGTTATTAATCTGATTTTATATTGTGAATCACCAATATTTATCAAAGAATTTCCACTTACAAACCCTTGTATATTTAATTGATTATAACTAATTCCACTTAATAAATTTTTAGTGGATAATAGATAATGATGTGCTCCACTATCGATTACTAACCATTCAATATCAGTTCCACTAGATTTTAACTCTAAAACTGCATTATTTATATATGAAATTGGTACAGATGAAAATTGCGCTTGTATACCATTCTGATATAAACTACCCTGTACTACTTTTTGAACTGACAAAATATATTCACTCCCTTCTTAATAATTTAATTTATTTTTAACTTGTTGTGATTTCATAGGTTAGATTGTTTTTTTGTAATGTATCCATATCTTTGCCATTTCCTATCTCAGTAAATGTGCAGGTATATTTGTAGAGTCCCCATCCTGCGTCGTCACCAAACAAAGGATTCTTTTTAATATCACTTAAAACTCCTAATGTATAAAAGCTGTGAGTTCTGACCAACATAGGTTTACCAGTATGTATAAATTCTTCAAAACTTTCTCTATAGGCATTTTCAGCTTGCATATCAATTTTTCCACTATTAGATTCACAATTTGGACTAATTATATCAAATGCTAAACTACCCGACATATATTTAGAACCTCCACATAATATTGCTGGATATTGAGAAGATAATGTCTTCATAACAGTTTTATCCTCATTGAGACTAATATCCGATAAATTTAAATCGAATCTTAAAGGATAATTTACTAAATCTCCGCTACTATTTCTACCAGTTAAAAATAAGCTTTTATACATTGGTGTTATATTACTTGTAACCCCAACTCCTTCAAAATTTTGAACCACAGGAATTAATGTATAATCGTAGTTATATCCTGCACAGATATAAAAATCTTCTGTATCATAATTCTCTATATCATCACTAAAAGGATAATCTATCATAGTCTGCCAAGTTAAATCTCCAACTTTTCTTCTTTTAAATCTTATTTTTTGAATTTTTATACCATTATTTGTCAGATTCCCTGCTTCAAGTGAATTTAAGAAGTGACATAAAAACCCTGTATCCATAGTCCAAGGAGTTTGTTCTATAGAATTTTCACTATCTAATGTTTCATCTATTTTTATTTCATCTATCACACCATTTGAAGCAAATAAACTGGATACTTTACTATTTGTATGACAATTTTCTAAAAAAGGTTTTCCGTTAAATCCGAACCTTGTAATAAAACCCATTATTAATTCACCTTCTTTCTATCTTTAATTTGTTTTTAAAATTGATGTTTAATTTTGTTTTAATTTGTTTTTTATAACAAAAAAAGAACCTAATATTTTTTATACTAGATTCTTAATGTTTTTGTATTAAATTGTAATTATTAGTAATAAGTGATATAATTATTATGCCATCTCATATTCGAATATTCCTATGGGGATGGGAGGCGATTATATCATGAACTGTAATAAATCTAAAAAACTATTTGATAAAGATACTGTTTTAGCAATACTTGCAATTTCAACTGGGCTTCTTAATTTTGCTACAACAGTAATTTTAATATACATTAACATATCCCATTTTTAATATACTAAAGATAGATTGAGTTAATTAAAGGACTAGTATAATTATATCATTTTAAAAGCGTGACTGAAACTCATGTGGGATGGTAAGTGATATAATTAGAAAGTCTTTTTTAATTATAGATATAAAAATAAGATACCTACTGAAACTAAGTATCTTATTTACATGAACTGTATATTTAAATTTTATTTGTAAACTTCTTTTACTTCTTTATTTTAATCCCCTTGGATTAGATTGTCAACTATTATTTTTTCATAATAAAAGAGCCTAGCTTGTACTAAACTCTTTAATGATTACTAAAATTTGCAACTAATTTTATTTTTTTTAGTTCCATAATAAATTCATCTGGATATAATATCTTTATTTCTTCTTTATTTTTATTCTTTATAGGATTTTTATCATCTTTTAATGCATGGATATGAGCATCTTTACTAATTATATAGTTAGCATTTCCATCTATAGCACAAGAGAAAAACATATTATCATCTTTATCACTGCATTTACTAAAATTATGAGATGGTTTAATATTAGTTGTTCTTAATAAGGCTTTTGATAACATTTTAAATATTATCTCTATTTGACTCGCAGTGAATTCGTATTTTTTAAATGAACTATGTAAAATTCTATTAAGTTCTTCTTGCATTTCGTGGCTCATTATTAACTCAAATTCACCATTCTTTTCCTCTTTTAATATTAAACTACAATCTTTATTATTTTCAAAAAATGCTCCTATAAATATATTAGTATCTAAAATTACATTCATTTGTCTTCACGTACCTCTCTTAATATCTTCTTTGAAATTTCATGAACCTGTTGTGATGTATATCCTTTTCTTTGTATAGCCTTTTGACATATATTTCTAATTATATCCCATTCACATTCATTCGATTGTGTATCTTCAATATATTTATCCATAGAAATGACATTTTCCATACTAACACCCCCATCTTTATTTAATATACTTACGTTTTTTATATATCTCTTTATAACCATATAATACACCCCTTAACATAATATTACAAGAATTTTATTCCAATTAAACCAACTTAATAGTTATATTGTAAATTATTACCTTTTAATTTTACCACAATCTTATATATGTTAAAATATAAATATTAGTAAAGTTTTGACAATAATAAATCAATTTATAATTATCAATCTGTTTATATCTATATTTTAACATATTTCTACAAATTATACGATAATATTCTTATTATATTTTATAAAAATGATTGATTATATAATTTAAAGCTTTTAATAGGATTATATTAAATAGTTTTCAAGCTGATTTTTCTAATTCTTTAAGTTTATTTTCTATATCATATTTAATTCTTTCTTCTGAAGTTAGGTCTTGAACATATTTAAAAGTATATCCTTTGTATTGTGGCTTTTTACCACGACATACTGCTGATATATTAGCTTGCCATAATTTAGTTTCAAATAATTTTTCCGACTGTCTTTCTAATGAACGTCCTGATTTGAACAAATATATATATTTTTGATTTTTGAACATTATTATTGGATTTAAAGCTGAATTTAAACTACATCGTTTTCCATTTCTCATTATTTCTTCTTTTGCATTATAATTAATCCAATTCCATATCTCAGAACCTTGTTTTAGGTATTTTCTTATAGTTTGTCCTTCTAACTTCATTATTTCACCTATTTCGGTTGTTGTTAAATTAGGAGTATCTCTTTTTAATTTACATGCTATTTTTACTAAATTTGAGCAAGAAAATTCGGCACATTTTAGCCAATCAACTTTACTTAAATCGAACAATTCATTTAATCTACTATTTAACATTCCATTGTCGTTATCTCTAATCCACTCCAATGTGCTATATCTACAATCAATCACTATATAGTTTTCTTCTTTAATTCCATTAGATAAAGCTAATTCTTTCTTTAATCTATCATTTTCTTGCTCTTCTTTAATTGACTTTGTAAAAACTCCACTTGAATCTTCATAGTGTTGAATTCCATGCGTTTCTATTACATATAGTTCATTATTTAACTTAAAATAAAAATCATATTTATATTTATTACACCATATAAAAGTCGATTTGGATAGTTGTATTTGAAAATCCAAATCTAACTGTTCTAAAATTGAAAATACAAATTTTTCTGGATAAGGAATTTTGTCACAGCAAGAGCATCCAATAGAATGTCTATTATAAATTTTAGAAATCGTCATCTTTTTATCTTTAATCCTCCCACAATCAGGACATATGGGGAAAATCTTTTCATTACTACTATGAGTATACAATTTAGCTTCTTCATATCCACCTTGAAAATATGGTATCATCCAAGGTGCAGTTGAAGGAATATCATTTATTCCTTCAACTAAAGTCTTATTATTTTTGCAACAACATCCACAACCTGTTTTTTCTCCTAATAATGAACCTTCTCTCACCCAACCTTCAGTCCATCCACACTTATTACAAGTATATTTATACCATTTTACGTTTTGTCTTAAGTTACCATTATCATTATAAGTAGGTCTATATTCTTTATCTGTAATAGTTAAATTTCTTTTTATATCCCGAATATGAGCCCCTATTTCTAATTTAAAATTTGATATTCTTCTTCCTATTATTCCTTCGATATAACAATTTAATAAATCATGAGTGTATAATTTATTTTTTTTACTATTATACTGTAATAACAAATTTCTCGTATTTTTATTATATTCTATAATTTCAATATTGCCTTCGATATTATCATATATAAAAAATATAACATATTTAGGACTTTTTTGCCAATTTATTATTTTACTGTTATTATTTTTTAATTTAGGTAAACACTCTAAAAATATATGTCTGCATTTACCACTTTTAATCTTATTTTCATGTTCTAGCTTCCACTTCTCAATATACTCTAAATATTCTTTCTCATTTAATTGTTCCATAACTAATTCCTCCATTTTAATTATATTTCTCCTAATAATTAAATAAAGTAGAAAAAGTAACTTAGAAGTTGTTACTTATCAATATTAACAAATCGTCGACTATCTACTAATATCTATTCTCTACTCCTATATATTATAAAGTATTTCTACGATATAACCATTAATTAAACGCAATCAATAATAAATCTTTGATTCAATCCATCAACTTTAACTATTAAATTCATTGTATTATACGTCCATTCATCTATGTATTTACTACTAACAAAATAATTCTCAAATTTCCATTGGTCTGTTTTAGTTATCTCTGCAAATTTATTAAAGAAGTCTTTGACATTAACTATATCTAGTTTCATTTCATATTCATCATCTGTAGTAGGATCATAAAACTTATCCCACTCTTCACCACTTATAATTACTAAATCATTATCCCAATCTCTTTGTTCTTGTAAGAAATTTAAGAACCCTAAATATTCTATGGTTCTTTGTGGTAGGTTGCTTTCATAATCATTATTAATAATTGTTTCCATAATAACACTCTCCTCAAGTTTTATTTGATACATATTTCGTATCACTTGGTATATTTATACTATACATTGATACAATTTTCGTGTCAATACTTTTTTGAAACTTTTTTCGTATCATTTTTAAATTTTATGGTATAATATAATTGAGGTGATGATATGATACATTTAAAACTAAAAGAAATAATGGAACAACATAATATAGGTCAAAGAGAATTAAGCCGTCAAACTGGTATACGTCAAGGAACTATTAGTGATTATGTAAATAATACTTTTAAAATGATCAATAAAGAACATTTAGAAATTTTATGCGAATTCTTTGATTGTGAAATTAATGATTTAGTTGAACGAAAGAAAGTTAAAATTCATAGAATTAAACTTGAAGATTAGATTTTATTCTAATCTTACATAATAAAAAGACCTAGAAATAAATCTAAGTCTTAAATTAAACTATATATACTAATCTTAATTATTTAACCAGTTTCTCATAATAATCAACATTACTTTGACAACTTTTTACCTTCTTTTCACATTGTGCTACTTTTTGTGAATCTGCAACATATACATATTGCCATGTACCATCTGACTGTTTTGTTAATGTCTTGTTAGTTAATTGACCTTTAACATTACTTAGTTCTTGTTGTGCTGATGCTAAATCTGATCTCGCTTCATCTAATTGTTTTTGATAATATGCTTTTAAACTATCATCACTTTTTTGCTCACTCTTCTTTAACTCTTTATAATATTCATTCTCAGCTTTACTGGTATTATCAACTGTAACATCAACATTGTTAGTTGTATTAGCATTAATTACTCCAGTATTATTTAATGTCGTATTAGCTGTGGTTTTTGTACTGTTATCCGTATTGCTAGTTACATTAGTATTAGAACTATTATTGCTATTAGCGGTATTTGCTACATTTGTACTTATGTTAGTAGTATTATTTGAATTTATTGTTGTATTTTGAATCCAGACTCCATTATTATCTACTTTAAATCCATCTGGTGTAGTTGTATTTGATAACATATTTCCATTACTCGATAGATAATAGTATTTTCCATTAGAATCTTTTAACCAACCAGTTTGCATAACTCCATTCTTAAAGAAATACCAATTTGAATCATCTTTAAACCAACCATCTGAAACATCTGTATTTGACCATGTGTTATCTAAATTTTGTTTCCATTCTGCACTTGCTCCAACTAATGGTAAAATACTTATTGAACTTGATATCAAGCCTATAACTATTAATTTTCTTATAGATTTTTTCATATTGTCCACTCTCCTTAGTATCATTATATAAATACACCATATTGTTTTCTTAGAATATTATACCACAATTTGTATTTATTCGGTATGCTTATATAATAATACTAATAAAAGAAAATTACAACGTTTGTTTTATAATTTATTTATTAGTATTATGTTTTTATTAAATATTATCATATAACAATGAACAACTTACTGTAGATAAATCAGACGGTTTTAATCCAAAAGTAACACTATTTATTAAATATCTTTTATTATTTATAGAAATATTATCATCTGTATATGTCACTTTTATAACTCTATTAGGTATTAGTCTAAAGTCTTGTAGTATATTCAGCTCTAAAGTTTCAGCATAATTTGTATATTTATCTAACCAATAGTCTGCTTCACTTTTACAAGAATCATCAGTTAATTGCTTTTCATCAGAAATAACTTTTTTTCTTTTACCAATATTATTTATACTAAAAGGGTGATTATCATTTTCTTCAGTTGATTCTCCCTTATACTGTTTACCAACATTATTATTAGATGTATCACTTTCAGTACAACCTAAGACAACTATATCATTTCTCACATTAGTAAAATCTTTTTTTATACTATAACTAATAATATTAGGGCTATTATTATATTCTTGAATAGGATAATCTGTACTATATTTTTTAATTTTTTGATAAACTAATATACCATCTGCATTAAAAAATAATTCATACCCCTTATATAAATCCATTAATGATTTCAATAAATCCGTTACCTTGCCACCTACTTCACAAGTAATTTCAGATAATATTTGATATGTATTAGATTCAAATATAACTTTACTAATATCTAACCCCATTAAATCTGCATTAGTTGCAATTCCTTGAATAGTCTGTGATAAATTAGCACTAGTAGTATCACTTGCTTCTATTGTAACTTTATGATCGAGTTCCCCACTAAAATCTCCATTAAAATTTGACATTAAATCATTTAAATTTATAGATATTTTATTACTTCCATCAATTCCTCTAATAATATTAGGAGTGTTTATAATGCAGATTCCTAAAGTATATGAAGCAGATATAGAACTAACATTATCTTTAATTATTACAATCAATCGTATTAAATGTTTTAAATCTAATTTAAAATAATCTATTACTAAATCAGAAGATAAAATAAATTCAATACTACCTGATATTCTTGCAAAATTACTATTGTCACTATCATCTCCACTAGAACCACTTGCACTGCTTGTTGAATTATTATTAGTTAAAGTTATACTTCCTGTAGTTATTTCTCCTTGTAAAGTATCCACTACATTATAATTTATTGAATCTAATAATTCTATTCTACAAGACAATGTTCTATTTCTAGATAATCCACATATTTGTTGATTATTGGTTTCCATAATAAAATATCTCCTTTCTTATATTGTTTTTATAATTATTTCCATCTTTTTGGTTTTTTATCTATTATCCAAGATCTACTTATATCTCCGTTATACAACATTATTATAACTATATCATTTACAGATAAATTTAATCCATCTCTTGCTTCTATTGTATAATCTTCTTCATCTATAACTACAGTATATAAATTATTTCCTAAAACTGTTTTTATATATCCTTGTCTATGCATACTTTTTATTGCATTTCTATCTACTTCATTTTTTGAATGGATTTGCATTGCATTTATAAGAATATCCGCACCTTTATTTAAATTTAAATCCATTACTCTATTCACCTCACTATTTATAAAAAGAGTTAGGATGATTTTCCTAACTCAAGTTTGTTTTGTTTTGAACTATTATTAATAATTGATTTAATAATGTTTGTGCATCTTTTGTATTTACATCAAGTTGACTAATATTAACATTAGTAGTACTACTAGAAGATGAATTACTCTTATTATTTACCGTTGATGAATTACTTGTACTAGTTGATACTCCAACAGAAGCTGAATAGTTACTAAGCTTACTTAATAAACTTTCACTTATTCCGTTTCCAATTTGACTTGCATATTTTTCAAAAGCATCAGCAGAATATAAGGACAATTTACCAGTTTGATAATCTGTAGTAGATTGTTTATAACTAGCAGTCCCAGATACATTACTTGAAATATCCACACTTGAAGGTATTTGGTCATCTTCTTTATGCATTTTATTCCACATTTCAGCAAATTTTTCATAATCTGCTTCAGTTTGTATCAATGCTTCTAATATATTACTCACAGCACCACTAACAATTGTAGTAATATTATTAAATCTGAAGTCATATACTACTTGTAATAATTCTAAGAATTTGTTAGTAACTAATAAATATGATTCTGAGAACTTCTTTAAACTAGCCAACTCATCATCTTGTGCTTTACTTTGTCTTGTTAATTCAGTTTTACAATGGGTATCTTGCTCAATTTCAAGTTTCTTATCAGTATCTTGTAAATTCTTTAAGGACGTATTTAATCCTTCTGAATCTATATTAGTTATTGTTTTAACTTGTGACTTTCTAGTTGTGATATCTTCATTTGTTATTTCATTATTATTTTTTACAGATAATAAATCTTTATAACTTTGAGTTAAGTCATCAATAGAAGTATTAGCAACTTTTGCACTTGTGTCAATATTCTTTAGATTAGTATTTATCTCGTTTTCGTCTACTTTAGCTTCATCAGTCATTTTACTTTTATTTTTATTTATATAACCCGATACATCACCACTATTAATAGCCTCATCTGCTTCAGTGGTTGTAAAATTGGCTTTCAATGTAGTTAAATCTTCTAATTGCTTTTTAGTTGCAGTCAAAGTTGTAGTTATATGTTCAGCTATCGCATCCCAATTATTATTATATTCTGTTTCTAACTGTTTTAATGTCTCTTTTGATAAAGTATCAATATCAGCATAATGAGTTTCAAGACGTTGTTTATCTCTTTCTTGTGATTCTTTTAAATCATCTGAATATTTATCTAAATATGATTTTTTCTTATCGTATGCAGTATCTTCAGATGTTTTTTCTGCTTCAATAACACTTTTTTGGTCTTCTATTTCTTTTTTAGCATCATCTAAAGCATTTTTTCTATTTGTTTCATCTAAAGTAGCTTGAGCGGTATCAACTTCCTTTTGTTTGGAAGATACAGCTTCTTTATCAGAAACATACATGAAGTTCCAAGAGCCGTCTGCTTGCTTTTGATATACTTGATTAGTTTTTTGACTTTCTAAATTTGTTAATTCTTGTTGTTTTTCTAAAAGGTCAGTCTTCTCTTTTTCTAATTCAGTAGCTCTTTCTGTTGCAGTATTTTGTTCGTCTAAGGCTGTTGATTGCGCCTCTAAAGCTTTGGTTTCAGAATCTAAAGCATCTAACTTTTCTTGATGTAAAGTTTCTTGTTTAGTTTTAATAGCATCTAATCTATCAGTTTGTGCTTTTTGTTGTGCATCAAGTGTCTCAGTATCAATTTCCTTTTGTTTTTCTAAAGTTGCTTTAATTTCTTCTTGTGTAGTCTTTTCTAATTCTTTTTGAAGTTTACTCGCTTCAAGAGTTTGAGTACGTAATTCTTTAGAAGCTTTTAATGTAGCTGATTCTAGTTCTTTCTGTGCTTCTGCTGTAGTAACCGTTGTATCTTTTAATTTTTGTAATTGGTCACTTGCATTAGTTACTTCATCCTTTTGTTTAGCTATTTTTTGAGTAGCTAAATCTACACGTTGAGTAAAATTGGAATCATCTGCATCTCCAAGTAATTGAAGTGATGTATCTATTGCATTAATATCATCATCTATTTTATCTTTTGCTTGATTATATGCATCAGTAATATCAGTAAGCATTTGTTTTTCTGATTTAACTAATTCAGCTTCTGCTTCTTTTGCTAAAGTTTCTGCTGATTTACCTTTTTTGCCAGAATCTTCTCCAGTTCCACTAAAATCAGAAGCCCCACCTAAATCCCCGCCTGAGAAACCTTTCATGCTTGTACCAAATCCATCAAACTTAGTATCAACTTCTTTAACCGCACCGTTCAATTGATCAATTTTTGTTTTATATTTAGAAATAACATCATCATTCGATTTTTGTAAAAATTTATCAGCATCAGACTGTGGTAAATCAGTGTCTCCTTGCCATTCTAATCTTTGATTAGTATTGTCAAATACTGATTTCATCGCTTCTGTACCAGCTAAATTTGCATTAATCTTTTTTATTTCTTCATTTAGCTTTGCAAGAACTGCGACTTTTGCTTTTGCTATATCTGTAAAATTAGACAAATCTACTGCATAGCCATCTGCATTAACATCTACATACTGAGACAACCATTTATTAACAGACGTACCGAAACTATTCATTGTTCCTTGCTTTAGTTCGTTAAGAGTTTTATATTTTGAAAAATCTATAGTATATGCTTGTTCCCCATCTGCTACGAATGCATTTAATAGATTATTATATGCATTCTTATATTCATCGTTATTGGCAATTTTATTTTGATAAAATGTTTCATCATCTGACATCATAGTTAAATAGGCTTCATTTTGACTAACTTGTTGTTCTTTTATCTTACTATTTAATCCTTCTTGAAGACTAGTAACACTACCTAAACTAGTTGCTAATTCTGGATATACTTTTAAAACTTCACCAACTAAAGCTGGGGTTACAGCTTGAGATTTATTAAGTTTATCTAAAAACCCTTGTGCTTTAGCTATTTCTTCTGCTGATTTTGTATATGCGGTTGTTGCATCTTCAACTTCCTTTGCTTGGGCTTCTTTTACAGAATTATTAAACTCATCAACTTTTGCTGTTGCTTTTTCTGCATTATCTCCAACTTCAGGATAAATTTCAGCTATTTTACTAATAGTATCTGTACTAAGATTAGAACCACTACTTAATTCTTTATTTGCTTGTGCTAAAATTTTTGTTTGATTTGATGCTTCTTTAATTTGATTGGAATTTTGTTTTTGTTTTTCAGTATTATCTTGAACTGCCTTTCCATAACTTTTTACAACATCTTCAGATACTCCCATTTCATCAGCTATTTGTTGATACGATTTGCCAGCGTCTACTGCTTGCAATACTAGACTTCTATTTGAAGCTATTCTGGATTCTGCATCTGTTATCATTTTTGAATAACTTTCTATTCCTGTTTTTGCTTGCCACTTTTCAAAATTTGTTGTAGCACTTTCAAGTTGACTTTCAAATTCTGCTTTAGTTTTTTTTAACGTTTCTAAAGTATTCTGAATATTACTAAGATCTCCATTATTGTATCCTAACGTTAAATCTATTGCAGAATTATTTTTACCTAATTGTTTCATAGTATCTGCTAACATAGATTCTTTTTTTAGTCTAATTTGTTCTTCAATTTGTTTATTATTTGAGGATATAGCTTTTCCTTCTGAATCAAATCCTGTTACACTATTAGGTAATGCTGTTGCTAGTTGACGTTCAATATCTAATAACTTTTCTTTTAAATCTTTGTTTTCTTTAGTTCCTTCATTGGTTTGAGATATTTTATTTTCTAAATCTGTTTTTTGCTTCAATAAATTAGTAGCGTTGGTTATACTTTCTTTTTCACTTTTATAACTAGATATAACTTCTTCATTAGACTTTTTTAAATTTTCTTGTGCATTTACTAAATCCATTATTTTTGTTATTGCGAAAGATACTGCTAATGATAAACCCATACTTACTGCTGTTTCCATAGCAACTGTGGCAATTGTAGTAGCAACCATCGCTAATCTTGTTGCTACTAATTTAGCTTCCATTCCTGCTAATTGAGTAGACATTCCTTTAACTGAAACTCCACCACTTTGATATGCCATTTCAAATGTTTTTAATGTACTTATATTTTCTGCTTGTTTTATTGCCTGTGCTGATAAACTTTCTTTTAATCCATTTAAAGAATTTGTAAGTTTTGAATATCCAGGAATTACTCCACCAATTATATTAACATTTTCTCTAAATTTAGTATTAAATATTGTTAATGCACCAGTTATAGCCATTATTAATGTTGGGAATGTACCTAATTTACTAGCAACTGTGTTAATTCCATTTAATGAACCACTAGCTATATCTAAACCACCAGTTAACATTTTTCCATTTATCATTGTTGCTGATAATTGATTAAAAGTTGTTTTAAGAGTGTTTAATTTTCCTTGATAACTTTCTGCTTTAATTGAATTTGCATCTTCTAAAGCACCAGTTGATGCCAATGCTTTTCCATATAGATCTTGTTGAACTTTCATAGAATCCATCATGGCTATAAAACTTGATGTTTGTCTGACACCTGCTAGTTTATTTGCAACATATTGTTTATCACTGTCACTCATGGTTGAAAAAGCAACCGATGTATCTTTTAATATATCATCTAAATTTCTTAACCCCCCATTAGACTCTCTGATAGATATATTATATTTAGTTAATGCCTTTTCTGCTCCTGCCATATCTGCTTCTGAAATACCTAAATCTGCACCTAATTCTTTTTGTTGTAATACTCTAGCTGATACCATTTTAAATGAATCTGCAAATTCTGCGATTCTGTTACTTTCACCCTTCATTTAAAGGCTACTGACTATATAATTAATAATATTATATAGCGGAAAAGGTTCTTCTTAAAGTGTCTTTACACTTGACCTTTTCTCACACGTTTCTTTTTTAGATTATAGCGTGTAGTTCAGACTTTTACATACTTGTATAAGAAATACAAGCCTTATTCGTTAAGTCGTTGTTGGTGATTAATTTAATACATAATAAAATAAACTAAAGAGTGTTAAACTTTAGCTTATTTTTGATTCTTATTTTATTATAGCTTGATAGTTTTCTTTAAATAACCATATATAATTTCCATGTGTTTTTCTTTTATTATTACAACAATTAGATATTTTTGATATATTTAAATTTAATTCTTTACTTGCATCAGACATACTATTATATTCTTTAATAAAAATATTATCTTTTGATAGTTGAATTACTGGTTTATTTTTCCCACTATTTTTTACATTATAATTATAATTATTATCTTTATTATAATCTCTTTTATATATCCATATATAACCATTATGAGATTTTCTTTTATTTTGACAACAATTAGATATTTTAGATGTTATAGAACCTTCTGTTTCTTTGCAAGCGTCAGATATGGAATTATATTCTTTTATAAAATCCCCATTTAAACCTAGTTGAACTATAGGTTTTTTATTATACTCTCCTACCTTATTATCATATATAATTGATTCTTCTTTATTATAATCGTCTAAAAATTTCCACATAAAACCACCTATTGATTTTCTTATGTATCCATTTTTATCACATAAACCAATGCATACTCCACTTATACATCCTATGGCAATCTGTAATTCTCTTTCAGCATCAGCCATACAATCCCACGTTTTTATATATTTTCCTTTTTTATTTAATTGAACCACAGCTTTAGAACTTGGATTATCTTTTCCTTTTTTCCGTTCAACTCCATAATTCCCATCTCCGCCTAAATTTTGATTATATCCATTATGATAACTATCGTAAACGTTAATCCAACATTGTTCTTTAATATTTAGTTCTTCTTTTGAAAAAGCTATATCAAAGACTTCAACCAATTCAAAATTATTTAAACTGTATTTTTCCATAGACTCTAATAAGTGTCTATTATAATATCCATTATTCTTTTCTTTTATATTTTTATGCAGATTATAAACTCTTTCTAATTTTGTTTCTCCTGTATAAAAATATCTTTTATTAAAATCTCTAGCTGTTTGTCCAATATATATCTTATTGTTTAACTTATTTATTATTTTATATATAATACCATATACTTCTAAGTTTCCTACTTTCATTACTATAATACCTCCGATATGTATTTTAATTTATTTCCGAATTTATAAAAATAGAAACAGGGAGTTCGGATACTCCTTTTCAATATGGTTAATTACTCCTTATCTAGTTTCTAATATAATAATACCTTTTTATTATATCATTGTAAACACTTTTAATTTATTTTATTATGTATTAAAATTAATCTTCCAAGGCGTTGTCCATCTCTGGGTGTTCGCCGTATATTAGAATAAGTTTATACTGAGCCTAAATTTAACCCAGTTTTGCCTGTTTGTTGTATAAAAGCACCTGCCATAGAAGCATATGACTCTAAACTTACTCCAGCAGTCTCTGCCACTGAACCTGAAGTCTTTATTGCTTCATTAACTTGCTTTATTCCATCTGCAAAATCATATTGCATATTTCTAGAAACAGTAGTTAATACATCTCCAACATGTTGAGTGACTGAACTAGCAGTAGCACCTTCTTGCGACATTAGCTTAAACTGATTTATTACTGATTGCATGGATTTTGTAGTATCTACTCCACTCATGCCAGATATATTTGACAATTCAGAAGCAGACTTAACCTTCTGCATTATTTCATCGGCAGACGTATTAGCGTTAGCATAAACTCTAGCGATATCATGCATATCTGTAGAAACTGCACCGATTTTTTTACCCATTTCATCTATTTCTGAAGATAATTTAGTAAAACCACTTTCTGAAATATCCATTGTCATTTTCATATCTGTAAAAGATGCATTTAAATACTCTACATATTTTGCACCATCTTTTACGGCATTAGTTAACATTTGAATACCTTGATAAGCACCCATATATATTCCAGCGTTGCTCAAAACTTTAGATAATGTTCCTCCAAAAGAATTTGCATCTTGTTGAGCTAGTTTAAGTGCTGAACTAGAATTTTTAACTGAATTAGATAAATTCCTACTAGCTTCTGTTCCTAAATTTAATTCAGAAGCTAGTTTTTGACCACTAATTGTTCCACCGTTTTGTAAACTAGCCATTAATGTTTTTAATTTTTCTATTTCAGATACATAAGCATCTAAAGAAGACTTTGAACTATTATCACCTACTAAACTTCCATATTTACTTTTCATTAATGTAAGACTGGATTCCATTTTACTAATTGTTGATTGTAGTCTCACTATTTGATTGTCTGAACTTCCTAAGTTATTAATAGTAGTTTGTAATTCTTTGATTTCTTTTTCGGCTGTGTTAGTATTAATTCCATTTAATTTATTTTGCAATTCAGTAATTACAGATTCATTTACAAATTTATTATTACTTGATTTATTTAATTTGTTTTGTAAATTATCAACTATATTCTCTAACTTCTGAAAATTTTCTGTATTAGTTGCAGTATTTAATCCAGTTTTTAAATCAGTTGTTAATCTAGTTGTTTTACCAATACCTTCTTGTAATTGTTCAACTGTTTTTAATGTTTCTGTTATATTTCCATTAGAATCAGAATTACCTATTTTAGTACTAGATAAAATTTTCATAGTATTTGCAGTTTGTTCAATTGCTTGTTGTTCTTCTTTTAATTTATTAGTAACACCTTCAACGCTACTTGCTTGAGCATTAAAAACACTCCCCAAATTAAACCCGTTTTTCATTTGATTACTAATACTATTTAAAGTTTCACTAAAATCTTTTAAAGATTGATTAATTTGTTTTGTATCTATTTTTAAATCTATACTAGAATTTTTCTCTAATTGTTGTATAGCACTATTTAACTCATTTTGTACCTCGCTTGTTGGTTTAAGAGCAATGCCTAATTTTATTGAATTTTTATATGAATCAGCCATTTATAATCGTTCTCCTTTCATTTACACAAAAATAAAAGAAGTACAAATTATAAACAGTACTTCTTTACTTAGTTTTTATATTTAATTTTTTAGTTAAATCTTCAATTGCTTGTGGGTTATTTTGCATACCCATAAATTCCTCAAATTTTACATCTATTTTAAATTTCTTCATTACTTTATTAAATTTAGTTTGTAATTTATTTAAATCATCATTGCTATTGAATATATTTAATAAACTACTCATTTCTTTAATTTGTTGCGTATAATCATAAAATATATCATCAACAACTTCTTGAATCAATAAATCTATTTCTCTTTTTAATAAAACTAAACACCTATCTCCATTCTCTAATTTTTCTTGTATTTCTTTATCTTCTATATTATCTATTTCATGACCTATTGAAGTAATTTCTCTGATTATATATCTTACACTTTTAAATGACAATTCTCCACTAACTTGCATTTCTTTATCTATTTGTATACTACCTTGTACTAGTTGTTTTATTTCTTCATCTTGTTCTGAGGTCGGGTGATAAAGAATTATGTCCTTGTTCTTATATCGATATTTTCCCTTTTGATGTTTTTCCAATATGTTATTCATAATATCTCTCCTTTTCAATTCATTATATATTTAAATGTATATCCTTTATGTTTCTTTTGTTTTCCTAGACAAACTAATGATATTTTTCTAAAATCAAATTTAACTCCGAATAACTTTTCACTTATTATTATTAATTCACTAGCAGATTCAAATATTCCTTTAGAAATATTATCTTTAAATACTTCTAAAGGTTTTTTATTAACTTGTTTGCATTGAATAGTACCTTTTTTACTTTCTTCATTAGGGTTATATTCACACCAAGATACTTCCTTTGAACCTTTTTTGAGATATGTTGTAATTGTAGGTCTCGATAATTTCATTATCTCAGCAATTTTCAAAGTATCATGAATACCACTATCCCATAAATTACAAGCTTCTTTAACTAAATTAGATAATGCAAATTCTTCGACTTTTAGCCAATTTATTTTGCTTAAATCAAATAATTTATTTAAATTACTTTCTAATATATGTTTTTTAATATAATCCAAACTACTTATTTCACAATCTATTCTGATTACTTCAATATTGTGTTCTTTAGCTAATCTATCTTTTTCATCATCAATAGCTTTAGATTCTTCAGATGTCATGTTATTTTTATAATTTCCTTTACCATGACCTAATCCTCCGTCCATCTCTATTATGTATTCTTTATCATTATATATAAAATAATTATCAAATCTTCTTTGACCTAGCCAAGATGGTGAATATTCATGTTGAAAATAAATAAATTTATATATTTTATTTAATTGATTTAATAGTTCATATGCAAATTTATTTGGATAACTTACAGAATCAGAACAATAATGACATCCTATTGAATGTCGTTTATAAATATTACCTATTGTCATAGGTTTGTTTTTAATTCTTCCACAATCGGGACAAGTTACTTCAACTTTTTTATTGCTACCATGAGTATGAGTTTTGGCACATTCTTCACCTATATATGGAATCATCCATTTATCAGTATCATATATTGTATTAATCCCCAATACAACAGTTCTATTAGATGAATTACAACATGCACAGCCTGTCTTTTGTCGTAATAATGACCCTTCTAATGACAATCCTTTGTGCCCACATTTATTACACTTATATGTGTAGTATTTTAAATTCACTATACTTTTTCTACCTTTTTTATCAATATGTTCTTCTTTTCTATATTCTCTATTAATAATAGTTAAATCTCTTTTATCATCTTTAAATGTTTGTCCTATTTCTATTTTGAAATCTACTGTAACAATTCCCAAAATAGCACACAATCCACCTTTGCAAAAATCTCCATAAAATATATAAAACAATTCATTATTATAATCTATTGTTAATTTTCTTGTTTTTACATCATAATTAATTATTTTAAGCCATCCTTCTATATTTTCATGTATAAAATATACTTGATAACCTATACTAGCATTCCAATGAATAGTTCTTCCACTTTTACTATATATAAGATTTTCATCAAATACCTTTCTAATCTTACCCTTTTCATAATCTTCTTTATTTTCTTTTTTAAATTTTTCAATAATCTCCATATATTCTTCTTGATTTAGTTGTTTATTATCCTCCATTACAATCTCGACCTTTCATAATTTAATTTATTCGACCATTTTATAAAAATAGAAAGGAAGTGAGGTCGAAATTCACTTATCAATATAATCCAGTTTGCAACCCTTCATATATCTATCCTTCCATATCTATATTATAACACTTTTTCAAGTAATTTATAATCAATCCTAAAATTTTATATCTAATTTTACAGTTTTCCAATTTTATGGTATAATAAACATACTATATTAAAATAGATAAAGGGAAAAAATGAAATGTTATGAAAATGAAACTAAACCTATTTAAAATAAAACATTATATCTAAATTAATATAGAATATTGTATCCATTCATAACTCTTTGCCATCTTCTTTAAAGTATTTTACATTAGAAATATTATTGTTTCCAAAATAAAATACTTTATAAAGGAGGTGTTTTTATGAAAGAATGGTACATAAAAAGCTTTAGCACACTATTGTTATTCTCTTTGGCTATTGAGTTAGTTATATACGCTATTAATAATGGCGTAAGTCAAGACATAATAATAGCCCTAATTTTAAGTATTCTGAAGTAGAGAGCCGAACACTTGAATTAGAGCTGGGGCTGAGGGACGAACTACAATTCGTTCCTTTTTCTTTTATTATACTCTAATTATATCATATCTATTCATTTAAACAATATTTAATTTTTAAACTCCTATAATAAATCTTTCCTGTCTATCATTTATCCTAACTACAAGTTCTATATCATTTTGTGATTCATCTATGTATGACATTTCTATAAAGTCATTATTGCTCAACAAATTTACACCTGTTATTTCTTTAAACCTAGCATAAAATTCATCACATTCTATAATCAGCATGTCCATTATATCATCTTCATCATCTGAATTATAAAACCTATCAAATTCTTTCCTAGTAGAAATTTTAAATGGAAAGTCATCATCTGTATTTTCATCAATCCATTTAAGCAAATGCAAATGCTCATCCTGCCTTTTCAATTCCCTTCGCTTGTCCACTTCTATAAGATACTGTTCGTAATCTGAAATTTCTCCTTCTTCCTCAATACCTAACCTTTCAAGATAATGACCAAAGCCTACAAAAATTTTACGGATATCAATAATTGTTCCTTCATAGTAATTTTCTCTTTTCATTCCTGTTTGCATAATACTTTCCATATTAACACATCTCCTTGATTTAGGCTAAACAATGTGTTATCATTAATCTTGTTGAGGGATTAGGTGATAACTATTTTTGTTGTTGCCTTATTTTTATTTGGATAAGTTGGATTAACTTACCTTATGTAACTATAGTAATCCTCTTTTTGTATAATGTCAATATGTTTTTTAAGTATTATAGTAAATATTAAATCCCTTTATTGCATATAGTCAAAAAATGTTATATACTATAAAAGAGGTGAGAATATGGCTAAAATGAAGTTAGATAAACTATTAAAAGATAGCCGATATAATCAAAAAGATGTATCTGATTATACTGGAATCAATAAAAATACTATTAGCAAATATGTAAATAATACCTTTGAAAAAATTGATAAAGGACATATTGATTTGCTATGTGACCTCTTTAGGTGTACTCCTAATGATTTATTAGAATTAGAACCAGTTCAACAAAAGATGTTTCCACCTTCTGAAATTGGAAACTGGATGGATATTAGTAATACTGATGCGGTTGGACACGAATATAATAAAAAACCATTATTAAATCAATATACTTTAAAAATGGTTAATATACTTAAAGAAGAACATAAATCAGGCTTTCTTTTAGGTCGTAAAGAAATAAAAGAAAATGAAATATTTGAAGAACAAAATGGTTATAATCCAATTCAATCAGATAAAGAAATTCTTGAAATGGAAGAAATGCAATCTAAATTAGATTTGGAATTTAATATTGAATCTAATCTTAATTCAATATTAAATAACATAGTTTTAAATTGTGAACCATCAATCTATGAAAAATATAAAAATGAAATTGATAAATATTATATTTATAGTATGGAAGAATTTAATATAACATTTAAATTAATACCATCGTATCGCTTAATTTATAATATTCTTTCTTCGCAATCTAATTCTTCTGAACTTCTTGGATTTTTAACAAGATTAAGAAATATATATGCGCATGGTGGATTATTAGATTTAAGTGATAATGACTTGCAAGTTATATCAAATGCTTCTGTTTATTTTTTCAATGAAATTTCTAAAAATAAATCCACTACTAAGCAAAAAGACTAGAAAATAAATTCTAGTCTTACATACTTTTATCATCTAATTCAGTCCAATCTATATTGTTTCATTTGGATTGTCTTATGTTTTCATTATTCTATTAATTTGTTAATCTATGTATTCAATAGTAAATTCATCATTATTTTTAGTTACAACTATATACGAGCAATCATAATTATATCTATCTACTTCCAATTTGATATTATCTTTATTAATTTCTTTAGAAATAATATCTTCTATCATAACTCCTTTATTGTTAATATATAATGTTCCTTCATCTATATAAATATTCCAACCATTTGATTCCAAATCATCATATAATTCAATATCTCTATCTCTTGGATAAACCGACTTGAACATTCCACGCCCTAAATTATAATATATCAAGGTTTTTACTTCTTCTAATTTACTTGCTTCTATTATTTTATAATCAAAACATATTTCATTATATTGAAGTCCTCGTTTATCTAATATTTGTTTAACTCCAACAGTATCGCTAGATACATATGGAAAATATTCTACATTATTATTTTTAACACTTTTATTTAATAATTCGCATAATTTTATACTATATTTCTCATTTATTTTAATTTGTTCTTTCCAATCTATACTCATATTATTTACACTCCATTTCACTAATATACTCATCAACAAAAGCAAATACTCTTGAATATTTTTCTACAGGAACATCTTCCCATTTAATAACTTTAAATTCTTTAAATACTGATTTCTTAACCTTTTGAAATATAGGATTATTAGCCATTATATGATATCCTAATTTTTCACTTAGTATTTCCTTGATAGTCTTTACTATTCTAGTTGTATTTACTGAATGGAATCCAATTAAATCTTTTAAATTTTCTCTGTCTGAATCGTATATTACTGATTGATTATGTAGCATTTCAATACTTTGATCTATTTTATCTTGTGATTGCAATACTAACTTACCCATCTCGTTAGTTATTAATGGAATTATATTAGTAATTGTAGCTTGTACTAAATCTACTAGATTGTTATTTACATTTGGTGTAGTAATTGAATATGTACCATTCTTTCTTAATGAAGGTAAAACCTCATCAGTTACCCAATCTTGAAATTTTTCAGCTTCTTCTTTTTTAGATTTAAATATTAGCTTATACACTCCACTCTCAGTTAAGAATTTCTCTCCAGCATTGTTTAATTTTCGGATTTGCACATCATGCATATCTGAATTAGTTAGCTTTATTACTTGCTTTTCATTAAAATTTCTCATACTACTATTAACATCAGTAATGTCTAAACACTTAGCAACATCTTTTGGATTAAATAAAACTCTCCCTTCGTATTCAAATACTTCAACTTCTTTGTTTTCAAAAATCATAATCCTCTTGTCCATTTCTTTCTCTCCTTTAATATATTAATTTATTTTGTAAAAGTTATTAATTCCCTTTACAAGATTAATATTACACCTAGGAAAGATTAAAGTCAATACTTATTTCTATTAATTTGTTTAAGTAATTTTTATACACTATATATTGTGTTTATAAATAAATATAACCACAATATATAGATAAAAGTCTTGTTAAAATCTGTGTTTTGAATTATGTTCGTTCTATTAATTTATTATACCATATCGTATTTTGAACGTAAAAATGACATCATTTCATTTATAAACTTTCCTGTACTTTCCCATTCTTCATTGACCGTTCCTACTGCATCTTTACCCATTTCAAGTGCGAAATGCTCAGAGACTTCATCAAGTGTCATGTAGTCTCCAACAGATATTCCCATTTCAGATTCATCATACCAAGCTGGATTTGCATGTACTGTATCATGGTCTATGTATATTTCAATATAAAACTCACTATTTTTATTTTGTACTGGCGATACTTTGCATGAATTTAGTAACATGTCAGTTCTTTCATAAACTTTTGGTTCATAATTATAGATATTCTCTAAGAAATATAATCTAATATCTTGTTGTACTTTAACTGCTATTTCTTCTAATTCTCGAAGAGTATCTCTTTGTAACTGTGCATAAAATTCTTCAATACTTCCATAATCCATTATCTGCACTCCTTTTATATTAATTTATTTAAATACTCAAGAATAGACACCCGAAAGTGCCTACTATCAATATTTAATTTTAATTTCTATAACTTATTATGCTATAGTAGTAGTTGACACATTTGAAGTACCTTCATGAGTTCCTCCAGTAACAACTAATTTAAAGTTGTAAGAGCTACTTGAAGTCAATCCTTTAACTAATGCACTAGTTGAAGTTGCAGTTATTGCACCTCCATTTAAATACACACCAGTAGTTCCACTAGTAGCTACTGTAGAATATGTACTATCTGTACTTAACTTGTACATCAAATCAATATTTGTAGCTGATGTTGGTGCGGTAAATGTTAAACTAGCTTGTCCTGCTATTAAACTACTTCCAGCTAAATCTGTAATTGGTGTTACTACTGCAACAATCGGTGCTTTTTCCTTTAAAGTGAAGAAAAGTGGATCTCCATTCTCATCTTTTAATATAGAATCAGCCATAACTTTCATTGAAATATCAAATTTAGATGGATTCGAAGCATCAAATGTAATTGTTATAGAATTTTCTGCCAATACATTAGGAATAACAAGCTGTTTAAAACTCATAGTTCCATCTACTCTATTTTTACATAATACATTAGCGACTAACTTTCTTGCTCCATTTAAACTTCCTTTTCCACTTACATTAAATGAATATACAGTACCTATTGGCATTGACTCAATATAGTTAGCTTCAACTATACTAGTATTTGCAACTAAATCTGTATCAGTTATTGTAAATTTCTTTTTATCTGTTCCATCTTGTACTGCTACAAGTTCTTTTTGTAATTCTCCGTCTCTAGTTAATAAATGGAAATTAGTTACTGAATTTAATAATGGTTCAGAAACTAATGTAATTACCATAGAACCATCTGTTGTTACTGTAAATGTTTCTGATTTATCATAAGTCCCATTTTCAGTATTTAATTTCATACCATTGCTACCTAAAGCTTCTGCTAATTGTGCAAATGATATTGTCTCTGTTGACATTTTATAAGTTCCTTGTGGGTCAACTGACCACGCCATTACATCTAAACCTTGTTCTTTTGCTGTTTTTTGAGTTGATTTGTATTCCAAACTACAAGTATTAGCTTGTGGTATTTTTAATATTAATTTACCTGAACTTTTATCAAAAAGTTTTACTTCACTTGCATTTAGTATACCAAATCTTTCCATTATATTTGACATTTATAAATTCCTCCTTTTAATTTGTGTAATTTTTATATAATAAAAAAGTCTTTATATTATAAAGACTTAATCATTCATTTTATTGTTTTCCATATCATTAGGTAATTTAACTTTAACTTTTCGCAACCAATCTAAATCAGGTACTTTTTCAAAATTATAATTACCAGATGTATATTGAGATTTAACTATTTCAATATTTTCTTTAGCAAACATTGAATTAAATTGATAAAATAATTGCCAAATAGTTAAATCTTGTATGTTTTTATAATTATATTTTGTATTTTCATTAATACAAATAGAACCAATAACATCAGATATAGTCAATTGATTTTCTTTTTCTTCTTTCTTTTCTTCTTCTAAATATAACTTAATTTGTTCCTCATACATTCTTTGAACTTCTGGGTCTGCATAATACAATTTTTTAACATTATTATCTTTATCAATCTCAATGATGCTATTACAAGTAATAATTCTAATAAGTTCACTAAATTCACCAAAGTTATTATTATCTAGCTGAAATATAGGAATCTTACATATTTCCCCATTAACATCTTTAAAATCATAAACTATAATAGCATCAATGTTATCAGATACTCCAATTCTATTAAAATCTTTAATATCTAAAAAAAAAGCTAATGATTGAATTAATAACATAATTATTGACTCTGAAATATTAAAATCTGATTTACTGTTTAATATTTCTTCTTGAATTATCATTGATTCAAATAATGACTTATTATTTATTTTATCTTTTATTTCATCATATATTTGTAAATGTTCTTTTTGTATTCTAAATATATAAGTCATACTAAGATATGGTAATAATCCAATATCGTCTATATCTTCTATTTTAGGTTGTTTAACTTTAATTCGTTGATTATTATTATCTTGAAATATAATTGATAAACCTCTAATTAGTTGATACTTAAGTGAATCACTATTCATTAGTATCATCACCTCTTATTTGTTTTTGAATATTTTTATTATTTAAATAATCATAACTAAAATCATTAGCTGTATACATTAACATCATACCGTCATTTTCCTCGTTAAGACTTAAATCACGATATTTTTCTTTATTTGTTTTACCTAGTCCAGTTATATTAGCTTGATTAAATTCATCATCAAAAATTTTGGCTATACAATTTATACGATTTAAACCATTCTCTAACTCTTGTATATTAGTACCTTTTGTTATAATTCTTACAATTACAAATATATCTCTAAAAGTTAAAGAATTGCCTTTTGGCGCTGAATGAAAAGTTATTAAAATGCAAACTTGTTCTCCACTTTGAACGATATCATTCTTACGTCTAAATAATAAACAACCATGTTCTGAATTTGATGATGGTTTAAATATATCCCAAGGATTATCTGGATATTGGCAAATATCTTCATCTAAAGGGTTACTATTAGAAAACCATATTAAACGAAACAAATCATCATTATCTATAATGAAATTTTTTATATACTTTTTAAATAAATCAAAATCATCTAATTCTTTCAAATCATCAATATTCACTAACCATCACCTCCCAAATACTCTCTCATACTATCGAATACTTCAATTTTCACGCCTATAAAACCCCATAAAATTGTACTTTTATTAACTGTTTTTTCTATTAATTTATTATTGTTATATCCCCTTATTTTATAAGAAGACGTTAATACACCTAATTTCATATCATCACTTCTTTCTATATTTTATTTTTACATAACAAAAAGACACCTTATATAAAGATGTCTCACTTATTATATTGCTTGTTTTAAATTTTCTTCATTTTTCCTTCTATCATATTCTTCTTGTGTTAAATAATTAAATTCATAACCTTTATGATGCTTTTGTTTTTCTTGGCAGACTAAAGTAATATTACTTCTAATTAATTTTACTTTAAAAAGTTCTATGCTTTGTCTTTCTAATTCACTAGCTGAGGGGAATAAACCTAGACTAATTCCATCTTTAAATATTTCTACTGGTTTTGAATAATTTTTCTTATTTCTTATTACACTGTTTTTATAATTTTGATTTATTTCTTCATTTTTATTATAGTGACACCAGCCCAATTCATTACCAGATTCTAACCATTTTTGAATTGAAAGCCTACAATATCCTCCCATTAATTTACCTATTTCAGTAGTAGTCATCTTAGGATTTTGTTTTTTAAGTTCACAAGCTTTTTTTACTAAGTTAGACAAAGCAAATTCATAGCATTTTATCCAATTAATTTTACTTAAATCAAATAATTCATTTAATATTTTATCATTCAATATATTTTTTCTTAGCAAATTTAAATCAGCTTTTCTGTAATCAATAATAATATAGTTTTCTTCTTTTGTGTCATTTTTTAATGCTAGTTCTTTTTTGTTTTTATCATTCTCTACCTGTTCATCCAAATTCATTTCAAAATTAGTATTTTCTTCGTAATGTTGTTGTCCATTTACTTCTATTATATAATTTTCTTTATTACCTAACTGAAAATAAAAATCATATCTATAATTATTACACCACGATTGTTCTCTTTTTGATAATTGAGTTATAAATTTTATACCTATTTGTTCTAATAAACTAAAAACATATTTTTCCCCTTTTGAAATATTATCACTACAAGAACACCCTATTGAATGTGATTTGTAAATATAACCAATATTAGTTTTCTTTTTTTTAACTCTTCCACAATCAGGACAGATAGGATAGATATAACCTTTTGGATTATCAGGGTTTCCACTTCCCCATTTTGTATACTTCTTAGCCTCATCATAACCATCTTGAAAATATTTAACTATACAAGGTGATATTGTAGCTACATCATTAATACCTTCTATAAGTGTTTTCCCAGAACAACATGAACATCCTCGTTTTTCTTTTCTTAATAAATCTCCTTCTGTCATCCACCCTTCATTCCAACTACAAACGTTACAAGTGTATTTGTACCATTTATCATTGCACAAAGAACCATCTTTTTTATATCTAATTCTAATTTCTTTATCAGTTACAGTTATATCTCTTTTGTTATCTTTAAAAGTTTGTCCAATTTCTATTTTGAATTCTGATGTGATTTTTCCTATAATTCTTCCTATATTACAGTTTGACATTTGATTAGTATTTATCTCTGATTCAAATTTGTTGTATTTTACTTTTAATATTCTTTTATCTTTTTTATAACTAATAATTTCAATCCACCCTATAATATTTTCGTATATAAAATACACATTATATCCAATTGAATTTATCCAATCAATAACTAATTTATTTTTATTTCCACCGACTCCATACTTCCTAGGTAAACATTCTAAAAAAGTTTTTCTACACTTACCACTTTTAATTAATTCCTTATTCTCTTCTTTCCACTGTTTAATAAATTCTAAATATTCCTTTTCATTCATATGTATTATCTCCTTCATGTTATAATTTATTTTCATGTGTATTTTATAAAAGAAAGAAAGGCACATGAAAAACCCTGTCCTTAGTATAAGTTTCGAACCTTATACTAAGTAATCTTCCTAAATTTATATTAACATCTTTAACAAAGATTGTCAATATCTTTTTTAATTTACATTAATTTATTTATATACTAATGTAAAGACACTAGAAATAATCCTAATGTCTTTATAATTAACATACAATTTTACATCCCTTTTAGTGTTATTGTTTGACTATTTAATATTTTTTCTCCTGTGTTTTTATCAATTATAGTTATAGTAAATGTTTTTAATACATTTATATTGAGATTTCTAATTGTAAAACTAGAGTCTGTTTTTTTAACAATTGATATGTTTTGTTTATTTAACAAATCTTGACCAAATGAATCTAATTGATATTCAATTATTAAATTATTTTGAATTACGCCATTTTCATATTTTATAGCTGAAATTGTACTACCTTCTTTTGTTCTATATACGTATCCATTACTTGTTTTGATTTCATAATTTACTTGACTAACAATACTAGATACTACTTCAAAATTCACAATAAATTCTCTAACTTCATCAGTGAGATTTAATTTAATTTTAAAACTTCCAGTTCCAATATCAACTCCAGTAATAGTTATTTTACCATCATTAGATTTAATAATTGAAATCAAGTTACTTGTATTTTCTATATTTATTAAATTATTATCAATAGGATTACCATTATCTAAAAATGAATAAACTAAACCACAATCACTACCCTTAGTAACACTTAACGAATTTGTACAGGTAGTATCATAGTTATGTTTGATTTCCCATTTGTTGGCTATTTCATTATCCACATCATCAATTTCAGTATTGATACTATCTTGACCAAGTAATATAGACAATAAACCCACATCGCTTACAAAGTCAGTTTGAGTTACTTTCCAAGCATTTGCATTAAATATAAATCTTTGTCCAACTTTAATATTTTGAGTTTTAGAATTATATGGTAAAGTAATTACATATCTACTATCCCCTTCGGTAATGCCTGCTACAATCGTTGAAATTCCTAATGTGTATTTAGTTTGATTACTTATAATAACTTGTGTATCATATAAATTTCCTTTATACACCCACTTCAATAAATGATTGCATTCCTTAAATACACCTTCATCATATCCATGTTTCTTTTCTATCTTTGAAGTTATTATATAATCACGTAACTCATCAGTATCATTTACTTTAAATTTTAAATAGTCTCCACATTTAATCTGATTAGGATATACCTGTACAGTTTCTTCCATTTCAGTATCAGCAGTTTGATGTCTTTTCACATCAATTACGCCTCTTATTAAAGTATCTGAATTATTGATATATACATCTTTACCATCAATTGTATTGACCATTATAGAGAATCTAGTAACTACATTAGGTCTAGCAATATTATAATCAGTTGTCATTTCAGATTGTAATTGGGATTTTCTATCATCAAAGCCTTTAGAACCATTTATAGTTCTGCAATAATTTATTATGTTACCTATATCACTCATATAACGACCTTGGCTTCCCTGTAGTTCTATTAACTGAATTACATTTATCAATTTTTAATTGCATTTTGTCTTCTGTGTCAGTTAATATTTCTAAATAGGTTCGTCTTTCATCCGCTGGACTCCATGCTTTAATATCAGTTCCAAGATATTTTTGAAATTCTGCTAATCTTAATATTGGTTCTCTCATATATATAACTTTCATCATATCTGAGATAGTATCAGTCTCTATTCTTGTTAATTCATCATCAAAACATTCTAAGGTATCATCTCTGCTAGATAGAACTAATTGGTCTAATTGTGGTTCAATCTCATCACAAGCAGAATCTAATAATTCTAAAGAACGTTCGTTCACTATAATTTCTACTTCTGATTCGGTTAAACCGTTATATAAAAAGAATTTTACATCTTGCTTTATCTTTTTTATGAATTTTGCTATTACATATTGATAGGGTGTTTTTACCATACTCTCTTCTCCTTTCAAATATAAAAAAAGATAGAGATTTTTTACCCTATCTTTACTTTGTTAATTTTGGTTTTTGAACTTTCGCTTTTGGTTCTATTATTTCTTCGCTAATAATTTCCTTATTTTCTGGAACTACTGCTATTTCAATATTTTCTTCTTTTATTGGTATATATATTTTACTTTTTGGGATTGGTAAAGTACTTTTTGTAATCTTATGATTTAATTCATATTCTCTACCGTCTATATATTCTCTTACTCTATTACTTATATCATATTCATTATCATTAGTAAGTTTAACTAACATTCTTCTAAAATTATCTATAGTATCTTTACTTGTTATATGTACTATTTTTATCATTTTTTCATCGTTAGGGTCTAGTATTATATCTTCAATCATTTTTCTAGTGAAATAGTTATCGTTATTTATATCTATTCTTAATTCTTTAAATAACCCTTCTTTTACATCCTCAGCAAATTCTAAAGTACCATTTCTGAATGCTTCTGATTTTTGATTTATTGATCTTATATCATTAAATGTTACAAAGTCAAACCCTGCTTCATTCTCTGTTTGACCACTAATCTTATATCCTAATCCATCCATACTAGGTAAATATTTAGGATAATCATAATAATTCAATACTTCAAATTCTTCTTTTTTATTAATCATTGTATATCTCTCCTTAAATTTAAAGGGAAGAATAATTCCTCCCTTTTTTTATTTTAATTTATTATTTTACTTTAATTTTTGAAACTTTTTCTAATTTATCTATTGCATAAATGAATTCATATCCAGTAAATTTCAATCTGATTACTTCTTTAGCATTGTCTGGAGTTTGTAGGACTCTTAAAGATCCTCTCATATCACATTGACCAATTTTGTCTGAGAAACCATAGATTGTTTTTGCTGGAATTAAAGTGCTTCCATCTGCAAGTAATTTACCAGCAGAAATAGAAGCTAATGGAACACTGTTATATACACTAAGTACACCAGAACCCATGTTTAAAGCATCCTTCATAGTATAAGATAAGAAGTCTGTATATCCTGGCATATTCTTGATATCTCTTAAATCAGTTGACAAACCAGTAATTAATTGTTGACCTGTAAATGAATGGTCTGTTACATAACCTGCAAAATCATCCATTAATTGAACTGTTAATCCACCAGTTGCATCAAATACATTTGAACCTGATACTAACAATGTATTAAGGTTAGTAAATATTGATTGGAACTTTTTATTTTGTAATGATTCAATTGCATAAAGAGTTAATTGTGCAATTGTCATAGCACCATTTCTTCTTAGTTCATCATATCTTAATTCAGTTTCTATTTGTAAGTTTGTATGTACCATTGAATATCTACTGAAATCTACATAAGACTTATCAACAGAACCGCCTCTTTCAGAAACTTCATGTGCTAATAGATTATTTTTATAAGTTCCGATTGAATTATAATCATCAAATTCTCCAATTGAACCTTGATTAAACATTGTATCTAATAATTGTGATGGTTCATCATAAATTTGTTCTTGAACAACTCTTTGTAGATAATCAGATAATGCTACATTAGTTGTTCCACTATTTGCAATTTCTAATGCCCACTTATTCATTGATTCGGAAATTATAATTTGGTCTGGTGAAAGTTCCTTTTTCCCTACTACTTTTTCTGCCCATTCATACATAGTACCTCTTTCTTTTACGTGATTACTTAATTCTATATTCATCATTATTTCCTCGCTTTCATAATTTTAATTTATTTTTGTTAATATTGTTTTTAATTTATTAAGCTAATTTTACTGTAGCATCTATTTCAAATCCAGCTAATGTATGTCCGTTATCTGGAATTAATCCTAGAAATTTAATTATTGTAACTGCATTTAAAGGTGAAGCTACTAATTTACCAGCAGTTATAGTTAAATAACTACCAATTGCCAATACTGAATTTACTGTTGAATCGTACATTGATGTTGCCCATCTACCTTCTAAATCATTTAAATATCCTCTTTCACCAGCTAAAATTGTATCTTGATCGGCGTCATAAGGTGATATTGCAAAATTTTGTGCAACTGATACTGTTAATTTAGTTCCTCTATCTACGATTTTAACGCCTGCGATACCTGTTGCAAGTGCTAATGTTTTTGTTGCTTCATCAGCAGTAACAAAAGACCCCCTTACCATATCAACTGAAGCTTTATTTTGACCATTACTTGCACCATTTCCGTTTGTTTGTAAATTTCTTAACATAATTTATTTCCTCGCTTTCATAATTTTAATTTTTTAATATTATTTTTTACAATAAAAAAGAAGCTATATCTCAAACCTCTTAGTTTTAACTTATTTCCAATTCATTTCTGAAAAGTTAAGTTCATTACTATCATCATTTACTGAACTTAAAACAACCTCAACTTTTTGTTCTTTTACTATTTCTGAAACTTCAACTTGTGGTTTTCCAGCTTTTGCTTTTGCAATTACCTTTTGAGCTATAAATATTTCTATTTTAGAATTATCCATAGTATCAATAGCTTCTTTTACTTCTGCAATTTCCAAATCTTTTTCAGAAATTAATTTAGTTCCTAAATATTCATTTTTAAATGCTTCTTTCTTTTCAGCTATTTCTAAAGCTTCTTTTTCTGCATTTATTTTATCTAATTCTTCTTTAAAAGGTTTTAATTCAGAAAGTTCCAATTCTTTAGTTTGAAGTAATTCATCTTTTTCAGCAATTACAGTTTCCTTTTCGGAAATATTTTTACCTAGATCTACTATAGAACTAATCTTTGAAGATAATTCAGTTTTTTGTGTTTCTATTGTTTTTTTTAACTCTGACATTTCTTCATCCTTTTTCTTACATGTTGAGTTAGCTTCATCTAATTCCTTAGTTGCTTTCTCTTTAGCTAGTGTTGATTCACAACATTGCATATTATATGTTGATTGTGGCATAAATACCATAGCAACACATGTGCCATCACCTAAAGTAACTGTTCCATCTTCATTAATTGTATATGAAATTTGAATATAATTTTCTTCCAAATCACCATATTGATGAATTAATATCTCTTGTTCTACTGGATGAATTATTACTGTATCTGGGTCATATTCACTATCCCATAATGCATTATAAATAGCTTGATAAACATCCCCAATAGTTAAAGATGAATTTTCTATTTGTTTACTTTTCTTTTTATTTGCCATTTTTTTATTTCCTCCTTCATTACATTGCGAATTTTCATTGTTTAATTTATTATCAACTGAATTTTCGTCAGTTTGATTACTTATAATTGTATTAGTAAATTGTTCTATATTAGGTTCGTTAATTTTATTAGCCACTTCTATTTTGTTATTATCTTCAATGATTGCATTAGATAATTGGATTTCTTGGTCTTCTTCTGCTACTTCAAGCAATCCAGCATCGCCATAAGCAGGACAAATATTACTTCCCAATAAACAATTTGAAAGCCAATTTAAACCCTTTATCCATTTAATACCTTCATCCATATAATATTCTGAGTATGCAATTTCCCAACTTGTATGTAAGGATTCTCCTAATCTATTAATTACTGAAATAACATTTTCATATCTAGCCCAAATTGTAGCTATAGCAACAATACACCTTTTAGTTATTCCATCAATTTCAATATTTTCTACTGAAACTTCTGTATGATAACCAACCGATTGAGTATCAAAAACATATTTTTTAACTAAATTTCCATTTTCGTCTTTTACATATGTTAGTTTTGCCTCATGACTGCCAAAATCCAATGTTCCATTTCTATCAATTACTTTGCATTGAACTGGTCTTGTAGCTAGTCCTAATAATTCATCTTGTGATAAGTCAGATTCACGAAGTCCTACTCCGTTTAAATTTGATTCATCAAGTGGACATATTAAAAATTTACCTATTAAATCCCCGTTGTCATTTGAGGAAAGTGCTAATAATTCTCCATTTAAAATCAATTTATTATCTTCCATTTATTCTCCTCACCTCCCTTCAAATATATTTATTTATTATAATTGACCATCTTTTAATGCTTTATCATTTGCATTTTTATCTAGGTTGGTATTTTTAATTGAACCATTTGTATTAGTTGTTGTGTCTATAGTATTAGTACCAGTTATATCACCCTTTTCACTATCGCTTGAAGTATATGAAGTAATATGTGGGCTAAAGACATTTTCTATATCATCAGCGTTTTCAGCTTTTCGTCTTTCGACCTCAGTATTATAATCCATACCTAACATCTCAAAGATAGTAGAATAAGACATACCCATTTTTGAAAATAAAATTTCAACTAACTTCAGTTTTGCATCATCTGATAATAGTTCAGATTTTTCAATATTAATTACTGGGATATAGTTAGAATCGATTCCATTCTCTTGACAAATAACTTTAATATATTTATTTAATGTATTCTCAAACTGATAAACTACTTTATTAACTGTTTTTAATAATTCATCAACTGAAACTTGCACAGTATTAAAAGATGACTTAGCTTCATTACTTAAAAATGATATTCCTAAACTATTTAATACTTGATTTTTATATCTTGCTATAACTTCTTGACTAACTAATTCAGCTTTAGGTTCTATTATTTGTAAATCCTCAATATAAGCAGGAGATGTGTATATTACAATCTTTTGACTCATAGCTTTAACTAATTCATCTTGAGCAAATTTCAATTCTGCAAAGTTTTTTGTTTTATCACCATTAGTTCCTAATATTTCTTTTCTAGTCTTTTGATAGAATATCTTCTTTGACCTAGCTAGTATATTTTCCCTATCTATATTATCTATAGTTTCAAGCATAAGTAACGCATTTAAAGCCTTAAATATAGGTGACACTCCATATATACCATCTAACTCATTTATTCTATGTATGCCAGTTCTTTGAGGATTTAATATTGCCCATTTATAATTATTGATATATGCGTCATATACTTCTGGTGGATAATTTTTTTGTATTTCATCTTCTATTTTATCTGAAAAATTAATAAAGCTAGATTTTATTGTCTTATATTTCGATTGAGTAGTTGCTAACGAACTTCTTAATTTTATCATATCCATATATATAACAGGTTCTCCATCAATGGTATAATCAGTAAAATCAACTAATCCTAATGGATATGTAGATATTCCGTATGTACCATCATTATTACTTCTCAAATAAGTAAAATATGTTCCTTGCGTAAATGTTGACATTCCTTCTTTTCTTATTTGAAGTTTTAAATCTACATTGTCAATGAAATTACTCAATATAGTATCAACTTTATCTTTTAATTTATTTTTCTTTTTTACATTATCAGGTAATTTAGGATACGATATCTTATAATTTGTATTTACATTATTTTCTATAGTTCCAATAACAATACCAACTAAATCATTTTTATTAGCATAATACTTAATCAAACTATTTATTTTCAATACTTTGTCAATATTATTTTGTGTCCCTCGTGCTAACATATTTAAATCTTCTATTGATGTACTATAGCAATGATTTTCATTTTGAACTATCTTATTTATTAGATGTTGATTTGTACTAAAATTATAAGATGCTTGTTCAAAATCTAATTCATCACCAGTTTTTACATGAGTTGATGCAAACGCAGTATATTCTTTATTTTCATTTGGAACTAGAGTTATTGGTTGTGAAGCATCTAATATTTCATTCGCTACTTCTACTGAAATTATTGTCTTTTCTTTCTTTGTAGGCAAATCGCTTTCACCTCCTTTTTATTTTTTATTTTAATTTGTTTAGATGTTAGTGTCGTTTTATTAATTAGTTTTAGAACGTGTATGAGGTTACAAATGATGGGGCGTCTGACCAAGATTCTTCACTATCTTTTTCTTGTAAATCCAATTCCCATTGTTTGATTAAATAATTTCCCATTGCTAATGAAATATATCTATCTTTTGTTGCTGAGGCTGTAGGTTCTTCAAGTGCTAAACAACCTTTACTTATAGTTTGATTTAAACCTACCATTTCATTTATCAATAAATCTGTTTGTACATAAACAAGTTCATATAATACTTGTTGTTCAAGTCCAATATCTTTTTTATTATAAAATGGTTTAGTATCTAAATAGTCTCTCGCTTGAACAGCATTAATTAATAGTTTTAATTTCTTCCTATCTAATGCATCTTTCATAGCATAATGCATTTGTTCATTAATTTTTGATTGACCTTTATAACTAAATAATACAGGCAAAGCATCTTTATTTTTAATTCTTTTAGCAACATCTTCATCATTAAAGCATTTAAATGGAGGGTATTCTTTATCTCTTTCTTCTGAATAAGTTATTTTACCTAATTCATCTGCTATTGATAATCCTGCATTCTGAGTATCTAATACTAATATATCTGCATCAAAATCATAAAATATTTCTTTGATTCTTGTTGCTTGTACTGTTGTATTATCTCCTTTGAAAGCTTCAATATATGGTATTTGTCTTTCATAGATATCTCCGCTCGGCAAAGCTCTAATACAGGTTATAACTGTATTATCATTTTTATCATTATTAACCATAGCTATATCAACCGAAATTAATCTTTTTTCACCATTTTGTTTAGGTATGTCATGTGGATTTTTCTTCTTTTCTAATACGTCTTGAGTAGTTCTTGGATAAAAGGCTTTTTTCATACTTTGTGCATTATTCATTAAATCAAACGAATAGAAAGCATCTTCTCCTTGACCAACCATTGTGTTTTCATACTCCATTGCATACGCAACCGTTCCTAATTTTTTCTTTTCTTTAATTAATTGTTTTCTTGTACGTATATTATGTTTTAATGTAATAGAATAATCAAATGCTAAAAAGAGAGCTTCTGATTTTTTATACATATCAGTTACTGATAATTTTATCATTTTAGACATCCAATGTTGTGCAAAATATGCTGAACTTATATATATTTCAGTAGGTTCTTCTTTTAAATGTTCATATTCTGGATTATTCAAATATGGTACTTGACGTATAATTAAAAATGGTGATAATACAAAATCTATAATATCTTTTTTAATCATCCGAAATTCTTCATATACCAAGCAAGTAGCCCTGTATCCTCTCGCATTATCTGTTGCAGGAACAACAACTATTGAACTTCCATTAACAAACATTACCTCAGTTTCATTACCACTTGTTTTAATTTGTTTAATTTCCCTCCTTAAATTAGGAGACTTTGGCATTAATTCTTTAACTATTTTTTCAGTTACAATTAAAGATGCTTGTTTTTTTGTGGCTGATGCTATAACAATTAATGAATTTGGATAAAGTATCGCTTTTATACATGCAAAAATAGCTATAATATATGATTTTGCAGAAGCTCTACATGCAACTATTACTACTAATGGGCATATATTCATTAGGTATAATGCTATAGCTTGATATAAATGTAAATCTAGTTGTAAATAATGTTGAACAGCTCTATGTAAATTACGTCTATAGAATGTAATCCAATCTATTAGCCTTTCTGTATAATCAAAAGTTTTTTCTTGTTTCTTTTCTTGTTGTCTAGGTTTTTCATGTATATTGGTTTTTTTTGCATTATTTTGTCTTGCTGTTTTAAAGTTGTTAGCCATTATTAATCTTCACCACCAACTTTGAAGTCATCTTCTATTGAGAACTCTCCATCATATTCTTTAGTTTTCATTAATAAATTTTTAATAGGTCTGAATACAAACCTATTTAAGTAATCAATTAAACTATCATAGTCTTTATATAATTTTTTGTCTGCAAAATATTCTGCTGGTCTATACTTTTCAATGTCTTTAGTCCAAACTCCAAGTCCTTTTGTATTTTCATCGTCCATTGAAGCATTAGCATCTCTAGGAGTAACATTACCTGCTGACATTAATTTAAGATAAGTTTCTTCTAATTTATCAGTATTACTATTCTTCTCAACTGCTTTCATTATTTGAAATTCTTTGATAGCAAGAAGTTTAAAAGTTTTTTGTTCTGATAATGTGTCACTCTTATATTTTCCAACCCATTCATTATATGTGTTTTCTAGCCATATATAATCATCATCATTATATCCATTGCCCCACTTAATGAGTATATCTTTACTAAGTCCTCGTTCTTCATTTGAGTCTTCTATCTGTGCCACAACATTTACATCATCACTAGAATCGAAATCGTCCCCAGCACCATTTTTCCCACCAAGACTATTTAACTTGGTCATATATATTTGCCATACATTTGTTGTTTTCCCGTTCTGAATTTCTTGTAAAACAGCATTATAACTACCTAGATTAAAGCATATACTTACTGCTCTACACATGTAATATAAAGCTAATTTATAATCTTGATACTTGCTATAATACTTATCGTATAAATCTCCTAAACATGTTTTACAAATAGGTAAATGAGAATTGGCTTTATATATAAATGATTTACTTATATAAAAGTTTCTCTCACTAGATTCTTGTCCACAACAAGTACATGTTAATTTATTTTTTACTGCATTTGCCATTTTCTCATTTCTCCTTTGATTGATTTTTTACATAATAAAAAAGCCACTAAATTAATTAGCGACTTTTAAATCTTTATCTGTTTTACTTTCAATATATTCTTCTAACTGTTCTTTATTATTGTGCAACGTTCCGTAAGTATTATGAAAACTTCCTTCTTGATTTGGATTATGACATTGCTTACATAAAGTCATTCCATTTTCAACATCAAATCTTTTATCTTCATAGTCTGCAAAATTATCTATGTGATGAGCTTCATTATTATGTGTTTTCTCACCACAACATTGACAAGTATAATTATCTCTTTCAAAAACTTGTTTTCTCCAATTTTTATATTCCTCAGTATTCATTATTCTGCTTTTTTCTGAAGTAATCCCACCTTGCCAATTAGGATTAAGATTACCATATCTTTTAGATTCATACATTGGATTATTTCTTCCTTTAAAAATTCCATCTATTTTTCTAATATTAGATATCTTAATTCTGCCCTCACAACTCATAATTCTACATCTATTAAAAGTCTCTTTATTTTTCTTTAATCCTAATTTCGAAGATTTATCTGTTAGATGTTTTATTTTTCTATTTGGAAAATATTCTTTAATAATATCTTCATTTATCATATTGGAATAAACTTTTTTAATAACTCCACATCTTTATCTGTCCAATCAATCGCATTTGAAATCTCAAAGTTCTCACCTTTACATTCCTTGCAAATATTTCTAAACCCATCTGTACACGTATTGTCTTTTGGAAAATATTTTAATTCCAAAGGTAAATATCTTCTACAACACTTACATAATTTATATTTTATTCCACCTTCTATTTTATATAATTCATCGTTTGAAATATTTTCATAGTCGTTTTGTTTTTTAACTCCCATATCATTAGCCTTATGTCTTATTCCCTTCCAAGTCCTATTATTAAATTTATTCATTAATTCTTCTTTCGATAAATATATGTAATTTTCTTTTAAAAATTCTTCATCTTCTATTGTCCAAAATTGACCTTTCCCCATAATATTTATTACCTCCGATTGCATTTAATTTATTCCGATTTATTATTTAGAATATAGGAAATGAGTTTCGGAACACTCACTTATTAATAAGACTCATGACTTTCTTATCTATCCTATATCACAATTATACTCCATAGAGTATTCACTGTCAATATTTTAATTTTAATTTATTTATCTTTAGCAACTTACCAAAAAAATAAGTTCCATTAAAATAAATAACATATAAATATCAAAAAACAACTAAGTAAACCTAAATCTACTTAGTCAAATAATCCAATTTACCTATACTGTGGTAGTTGTATTAGCCACACTAACATTATATTTACCAGCCTTTAACTCTTCAATTAAAGAATTCAAACTATTAACAACCTCAGCAATATCAGTAGTTTTAGCATATCCACTTAAATCAACCACAGGTATTAAAGCTTTTACTTCTTCTATTTTACTATCTATATAAGTATTATCTGTTACTCCTGTACTAGAAACTCCAGATAAAGATTTCACCTTTTCTTTTAATTCTGAAAAGGCTTCATCTAAAATAGAACCATCGGTTAATTGTATTCCATTTGCTAATTTCATATTATATTTTCCTCCTTGATATTTTTAATTTATTTAAAATTCTATAGATTCACTTTTTGTTTTAAAATACCTCCTTAAGTTGCTTTAAAACTACTCTTTTATTCGATTATTATTCTATTAATTTATTCTTCTTCACAATAAAATCCGTCTTGAAATCCAATCTCATAAGCTTCTCTTACAATATCTTTAATTTCACAATGTGGACAAAAATCTTCATCCTCCATATTCTCATTTAAACTTTCAATTAAATCTTGTGTTAATTCCTCATACAAATCATCTAACTCATCTTCTTCATCGGAATATTCCTTTTCAGTTAAAGTTACTATTGGGCAATCAATGTATTCTTTTAATTCATCAGAATCAATTAAATCTTCTTCAATAAATACTACATCTTGACCTTCAATGATTTTTAAATTATCATAACCATAAGCACTTTCTAAACTATAATGTTCTTTATTGTCCCAATATGATTTAGAAATTAGTAATATATCAGTATTGTACAACTCTTCAAATTCCTTAAAACTGAATGTATCATATTCATTAAATTTATAACCTAAAGTTTCCATTCTTTCTATCAATTCTAAAGCTTTTTCATTTGAAAGTATAAAACTAATATTATCAAAATCCTTTAACACTTTCATTAATGCATCTAAATAATCCTCATATACTTTTTCTACATTTATCTTTTCATTATTCATTATTCTATTCTCCAATCTTAAACTTGATTTTGTTCTGCTTGAACTTGTTGTATCTTAGCTAATCTTTCATTAATAGTATTTTGATATACATTATTAGAAATACTAACTGCATTATTATAATCAATCCCATATCCTATTAATTTCTGAAATCCAGCACCAATAATATCAATATAAGACATACTGTCTTTATAGAAATCACTATTTTTAACATCTTCACTTATTTCTGATTTAGGATTATCTTGTATTTGTATTCTTTTTAATTCCTCATCAACTGCAATTAATCCCATTTGTTCTTCAGAACCTATATATTCTTCTTCCATTTCTTCTACTTGATTTAATTCTTCATTCATATCTATCACCATATTCCTTAAATTATTTTTGTAGCAATATCATATTTAATACAATCTTCTGGACTTAAATACCAATCTTTACCATCTGTCTTTTGTTCAAATAATTCTCTTGGTATACTTGTCTTTTTAACAATTAAATCATCAATTAATGTTTGTAACCTAACTTGTTCCTCATGTCTTATTTTTAATTGAGTAAAATTCCCATAATTTCCTCCAGACAACTGATGAAATAATAAAGTTCCATAACTATTTATTAAACGTTCATCTCCGAATACAAAAATAAAAGCTCCACAACTCATACCTTTACCAGTTAATTCAGTTATTATTTTATACTTATATTCTTGTTGAAATCTTTCTATTTTACTTAATAAAGCCATACAATCATAAATTACCCCACCATATGAATTAATTATTATTCTTATAGGTTGTCTTTCTCCTAATTTAATTCCTTCATTATCATCTTTTTGCTTAATTTTGTCCATATAATACATTAATTTAAACATTGATATTTCATCTACATCATCATTCAAATGTAATTTTCTACGTTTAAGCGCATCTTGAACAATCATTTCATTGTAAATATTATCTATTGGTTGAAACATCTCTCCCATAATAATCACCTTTTAATCCTTTATATTTTATTTAAATATTATATCTCTTATAAACTCTCTTTCACCTTCTGAATAAACATATAGTCTTTGTCCAGCTTTTGACGTATGTCTTCCATCTTTAGCATATGTATCAGTACCAGCAAAACTTCTACCCATAAACAATTCTCTACAATGAATTTCATCTGATTTATTATGATGTAAATGTGCTGTGTGAACTTCAACTGCATCACCAAACATTAGTATTAAATCTTGAACTATTTTTCCAAATTTATCATTATGTCCGTGTGTAGAAAGGATTCTGCATCCATTTATTTCTGTTGAAATAACTCCTTCATCTAAATAGTTTTTCTCTATTAATATTTTATCTGCATATTCACTACTTGCTAATGATAATTCAATTCCCCATGTGATAAAAGTTTCAAAATTATGCATATCATTTGGAGTTTTTTCTTTAATTGATATGCGTCCATGATTACCATTAACAGCACTATAATGAACCTTACTGAATAAACCACAATCAGCAAATGATATCAACATATTTAATATTATTTCTGTTGCAACTTTAACTTGTTCTTCTACTGGTATTTCACTTTCTGCTATAAGACTATCGTGGATTATGCCTGTAATATTATCACCAAGATTGTTTACATATAATTCAGTAATGCCTAGTTCAGAAGATGTTTTAATAATCTCTTTTGTTAATTCTGTTCCCCTTAAATATGCAGTTTCTACATCATATTTATTGAATAAATTGTTTGATTTAATTCCCACATGCATATCTTCTAAATCCAATAATCCACATCTTGTTTTAATGCTAGGTCTTAATTCAACATTATATTTAACAGGATTAATTTCTATTTCGCTTAATTTATCAAATATCTTATCATAAAGATAGTCTTTATTTCTATAAGACTTTAATTCTTGTTTCATTTTATTTATTTCTTCTTCTTGAAGTTTTAAGAAATATTTTTCTTTTCTTCTTTCAATAGTTTCTTCAACTAATGAGTCTATATTATCTTCACATTCTAATTCTTCATCTAAATAAGGAACATCATCATGAACTATATTGAAAGCATACTTGATTAACATAAAATCTCTTCTTGGAATATCCAGTTTTCTACACAATTGAGAAACTCCTATTCCATTTTCATCACAATATATTTTCTTAATTTCTTTTACTTTTTCTTTAGATACTTTTATCTCTCTCTTATTAGATGATATTGTATAGTATTCACCATTCTCAATAACTCTTAATCTTTTTTCTTCTTTAGCATCTAATTTATCAAGTTCCTTCTCATATTTTTCTTTTTCTTTCTTTATTTTATCTAACTCTTTTTCTTGTTCTTTAATTTGTTTATTGCTTTCAACTTCTAATGACTTCTTTTTTATTTCCAATCCTTTTAAACATTCATTATTATCTTTATTTAATACTCTTTCAAGAATTAATTCATAGGTTTCATTGAAAATTTTAGCAATTCCTCTTAATGTACTTTCGGCATAACTCGTTCCTAGCTCTTCATTTATAGCATTCTTACACATAGTATTAGTTAATTCGTATTCACACTTATTTCTGTAAATACGACCTATATACTCATTGTCATACTCTTCAATTTTCTTCTTCAATATTTCATTCATAATAATTTCTCCCCTTATTATTATTTGTTACTTTAGTTTTACTTCATGTTGTAATCCGCATGAGCCACAATAAACATATATTTTAGATTTAGTAGTATCTACATAATCCATATCATCATTACTGATGCATAAATCAATATCTATAATATCTTTACAACCACTACATTTAATATCTCTGTACTTTTTGTGTTTTTTCTTCTTATCTTTATTACTACCTTGTTGATATTCTTTTTCTCCCATTTTATATCTTCCTTTTCGTTTTTATTTATCAAAATCGGATTTACTTCAATGTCAATCCGATTTATAATTTACATATATGTATTATTAATTTATTAGAATTTCAAGTCTGAATATTTAGCCTTACAAGTATCTTCTATAATTGGTTTTCTAGTTTTAAAATCTAAATTAGCCATCAATAAACTACTATTAACTAATTGTAGTTCTGATAAAGCTTTATTAACTGAACCTTGTAAGTGATTTCTTGTAGTAATATCTTTATATCCAATATAGTCTCTTAATTCCATAGCCGATTTTCCAGTTAAAGCTATATTCAATAAGTTAGCTTCTCGTTTTGTTAATGAGTCATCTGAATTATCAAATCCATTTAATTCACACCATTTATTAATATACACTTTCATGTCAGTATACCCTTTAGCCTCGGGTTCTCTAATTTCTAGCCATTCAATTTTATCTTTTATTGCTTGTTCTATTTTAATAAAATATTTTCTACATAACAAACCCATTTCATTGTTTTCAATCATACATAATTGTTTTGACATTTCTAAATTTAAAGAATATTCTTCTGTTATTCCATAGTATGAACGTTGTTGAGAATTAAGTTCTAATATTTGTTCCTGTGATAACAGTGCGTTCCCAAATTTTTGAACGTAGGCTATTACTGGATTTGATGGTATTTTATAATGTTTAATATAATCTTCATTTTCAACAAAGGTATATTTTTCTATTCTTCCTTTTATCCAATCACTAAATTTAGTTGATTTTATTTTATTTCCGTTTTTTCCTGTTTTTACATTCTCAACTAGATTACTATGTAATTTTCTACCATCAATACAAAATCCATCATCAGTATTTGTTAATACTGCTGGAAATTTTCTTTGTGCATCCATAACTAACTTAGAGTTTTTTTCTGTCATACCTAATTGTTCTTTTAATTCTTGCTTTGTAAATTTCTTCATTTTATTACCTCACTTTTTAATTTATTATTAAATGAGGTATTTTGTTGATAAATGTGAAAATATCCTAAAATCACATCTTAGCTGTATTGCTAATAATAAATATTCAATTAAATGAGGAAGTCTAATTGTAAAGCACTAACTATCCTAAGAGTGCTACTGGAAATAATTCTAGTTATTTATATTTAGTTTTTACCAAGTATCATCACTTGGAACATAGTGTAATAAAACACCAATAAAATCACACATTTTTATAAAAACTGTAGGAGGTTGTTATATTTATATATGTGATTTTATTGCTACTTTATTTTATTAATTTATTTTTAAAATCCCTATCCGTATGGTTATGTCCACTAATTCTATAGGGTAATACTCTTGTACTTCGAGTATCATATAATCGGAAGCTTTTCCAGTTAACGAATAGCTATCGCATTTCCTTAATCCTGTCTTAGAAATTTTCTGATAGTAGGTTTTTAATATAGACTATTACATATATCTACGGAAGAATTACCTATGTCAACTCCCTAATCACTGGCGTAAAGCCTATCTTCAACATCTAATTAATCTAGAGTGACTAATTAGTCTCGATGGTACAACTAAAACGTCTCCATCTATTCAATCCAATCAACCATTTATTAAACGCATATTGACCAGCGTTTTGTATCATATGTTTTCTTTCAGATTATCAATCCTATTCAAGTTTTGGTAAACATAAAACCATTATAAAGCAAAGTTAAATACCTAATCTTGAAACGACATTTACTTTATTGCTTAATAGATACACTTGTTATCTATTCCGTTTTTGGCATGCTACGATAACATCTAAATAAAAATAGATTTAACGTCCCTATCGGACTAATGGTAAGCGTTCACTATTATTTTTTATACAGGGGTGTGACCGAATTAATCATTATAATTTCCTCAGCTAGTGAGCCTGTTTTCTAACCTTGCCTTGAATATTATTTTAACGTCCCCTCAAGGAGTACCGAGTAACTGAAAATTACTCTGGGGAATGAGTGTTAGTCCTCATATATTATTTAAACCCATAGATAAATATAAAATATTACAAGGTTATAGATATTTCTCACGACTTCTCTGTAACATCTATAAGGTTCTCGTTAATATCAATTAGTTGTTTTAATTTATTTTATAGTCAAATCTTTCTCAAGTATCTGCTATTCGACTTCATCAAATTCTTTACATTTATCAATTGTAATTTCTACACCACTTCTTTCAAGTTTTAATATGTACTCTTTATACATTATACAAACTCTTTCATGTTGACAGTTATCACATTTCATATTATTTGCCTTCTTCCATGCAGAATGTATTCTCACACTCATTGCATGTTATATCAAGTCCTTCAAACTTAGATTTAATTTCTTTTCCACAACCACATACATATTTAAATATAGGTTGTTTTTCTTTTTCTTTAGGCTCTTTAAATTTCTTAATATTAATTGAGATTGTATCTTCTTCCTCTAATGTAGCTAATAATTCTTTTACCTCAGCAGTTACATTAATTTCTGTTTCTACTAATTCATTTTCCTCATTCTCAACTTTTATAGTTCCCTTTAATTCACCATCTTTATATTCTACTTTAATGCCTTTATAATCTACTTTTAATGCTTTAGCCATTATTTCTATCTCCTTTTATTTTATTAATTTATTTACAAAGTTATTTGCATATCCTTATATGATGAAATAACTTTTGTTGTCCTGTTCATTTTGCTCAATTCTATTTCAGATAATTTCTTTAATTCTTCTTTTGCGTCACTACTTCCATGTTGCAATACTACTTTTTGACAATCACACTGCTTAATATAGTTTACAATATCTTTTTGTGATGCGTGGCTACTGAATGAATAGTATCTTTTCACAATACATCTCTTTTTTAATGTTCTACCATCAACAATAACTGTATCTGTACTATTATCTAATAATTGACCACCTATTGTATTAGGAGAACAATATCCACAAAATAATATTCCATTATGAGAATCTTGTAACATTTGATTAACAAATAGATTACTAAAACCTCCTGATATCATCCCACTTGAACTTAGTACTAGGTAACTTTTTGGTTTAGAATTAACAAAAGCTTCACAACTCTTATTATCATTTATAAATTTAAAAGCTTTCCAAGTCATAACTTCATCCCAATAAGCCAAATCTTCATTATCTAAAACCTCATACATTTTGTCATTTATTTTTTTACCTAGATTAGTTGCTATTATAATTGGTTTAGACATATCCCATCTATCTTTAAACGTATCATATAGCCAACTCATCATATTACTAAGTCTAGATAAGGCAAAACATGGTATCATACACGAATGATTATAATTTACAAATCCTAGTATATCTTTTTCTAATTGTTTTCTTTCTTCTATACAAGTTCTCTTGTTGAAATTTCTATCTCCTAATCCATATGTACTTTCTATAAATAGAATATTTGAATTAGATACTGGAATTGTTGGTTCTGTAAAATATGTATATGAGTAATTATCTGTATTTCCTAAATCACTTGTAATACAAATCTTTTTTACAATATTTGTTCCAAATTTCTTTATAAAAATTTCTAATTGTGTCGAACCAATAATATGTGAGTTATTTGTAAATCTAAAAGACAAATAGTCATCTAAATGATATATATTATCCAATTCATAAACGTCCATCATACTCATTACATTATCTAAATCTTTTTCTTCAAATAATTCTTTTACTTTCCCTTTGATTTTCTTTTTAAATTTATCTTTATTTTCTCTTAAATACTCGCAATTTTTCACATGAATTTTAATGCAATCTTTTAACATTGGTTTAGATAATATTGAATTAGTCTTTGTAGTTATTATCCTACCTTTAAATCCCATTGAAGATAATGCTGGAAACAATCCAATATGATCACAATGTAAATGAAGCATAAAACAATAATCTGACTCTTTAATAGGAATATTATTTAACATTTCCTTATTTAGTATATATTCGTCAGCCATATCGTTATTTTGTATCATTCCTAATTCGACCAAAACACATTTTCTACCTATATCTGATAAATATGAAATGCTTAAATTACTGCCTACTACTTCTTCGGCTTGATTTCCATTTAGACTTATTACAATTTCATTTTCTTTATTCTTTTTTCCTCCCATAATTCTCCCTCAAACCCTCCACCGATATATACGGTATATATTTTTGTTTATATTAACTAACAACCTATACATTAATATAAGTTCTATGATTAATACAAAATAGAAGGACTGAATTATTTCTAATCTAGTCCTTCTCAAATGTCTTTATTATTCTGCTTTACCCAAAGCCTTAGTTGCTTTAATTGTTACTTTATCAAATGCCGGATAATCCTTGGCATCAATATTGATAGCTTCCTTGGTTCTAGGATTTCTTCCTACTCTAGCATCTGTATGCTTAGCTTCCATATGCTTCTTTTCTACTTCTAAATATGAACCAATTTTAGCTTTATCTCCTACTTCTAATTTTTCTACTACTGCTTTAATAATTTTATCAAATTCAGTAAATTTACCTTCTGTTTCCTTTTTGCTTTCTAGTCCTAATGTTTCCTTAATTACTTCAATTACTTGTTCTTTCTTCATTTTAAAATCTCCTCTTTCTTCTCTCTAATTTTTTTTATTTATAACCCTTAATAGGGATATTTACTAATTGTTAAAACTGTAAGTTTATTAGTTTTTATACTTCTATTAATTTATTTTCAATTACATTTCTTTTACTCTTTCTCTCTAATGAACGCCAGTTATCTGTGTTATAACTAAACGTCCATTTAGGAGAGAGAAAAGTTAAATAAATAAAGGGGTAAAATGAAATGTTTATGAAAAATTAAAAAATATATAGTGTTTCGCCTATGTTTCAAGGCGTTGGTATAATAAAGCTAATTAAAGCTATAATATCTTTTTGTTTTTATAAGTGTTGGGAGAATACACTTATACGGTCTTAGATTTTTCAACTATTAAAATGTTTTTCTTTCTCCCTATAATCCCGAAGTTTCGTATTATATGTATATCTGTTAACCCTAGTAATACCAACGTCTGACATCATTTATTCTTCTATTAATTTATTTAAAGTGTGGAAATTTGTGATATTTTTTGATTAAATATCCCTAGTTGTTTTCTTTTTCCCAAAGCACATTCCATATAACTCTATATCTTCTCCATCACATAGTATTTCTATTTCTTCTTGTTGAATCCTAAACATTTCAAGGAACATTTCTCTATGACTAGAATATAGCACACTTAATGCAACTCTTCCTATGTTACTATATTTTCCTTCCTTAATTTGTTTTAAAATTGATATCAAAGTTACAAACTTTATTTTAAAAGTAGATAGTTTATTTATTAATTCGACTCTATACTGGATAGTTTTAAAATATTTATCTTCACCTGTTAAATTGGTATTACACCATAATGCTCTAGTTTTTTTATCGCTATCTATTATTAAACCCATGATTCTATCTATCTGCTTTCTGTCTGCATCACTTATATGCTTTAATATTTCTTTATATTTATTAGTTAATAAATCTAGTATATTAGTAATATTATCTTTATTGTCAACTCGTCTATCAATTTTTCTATATGTAAATTTATCTATTTCCGTTTCCAAATAATCCATTGTTGTTTCGTAATGATGATATTTTTCCTTCTCCATAGAAGAAATTGCTTTATCTATTATCTCTTTAATTACTTTATTGTTTTCTTTCTTCTTGATAATAATATCATCCGTATCACTAATTTTATCTATTTTTTCATATGGAGTGTTTTTTAATATCTTTTCTTTTATCTTGTTTTTTTTATCTTGATATGTTTTTTTTGCTGTATATTTAAAGAAATTAGGTAATTTAATATTATTATATTTTTCTTTTATTTTATTTAATTCAGATTCATTATCTATATCAAATTCTTTTTTTGCTTTATCTATTTCTATACAAGACATTATATTTAACGTTGATATATCAATGAATACATCATCTATCTGTTCTTGTAATTTTTGTTTTATACTTTTATCCTTTGTTTTTTTTATTTTAAATCTAATGTCATTTAAATGACTTTCTAATATTTGTGCTTGATTTATTATTTGTCCTATAAAATTCTTGCTAGTTTTCACATCTAAATCACATTTATCTTCATTAGTATAATATCTAGGAGTCTTCTTTCCAATCACACAATTTACTGATACAGGATAATCTTTGGAATGTCTTTCTGCAATTTCAATAAGTTTTTCATTATCACTAAGAAGCATTTGGTCACTATCATAATCTGCTGATGATAATTTTTCTAAGTTATTCTCTTCTATTGCATTTATATGTACTATTTGTTTACTACTATTAAAATATTTATCTATTTCATTATATATAGTGTTTTTAGAAACGAATATACAACTAGGAGAAGGGTGAGGACTCCTTGATCCTATAAGTTTCACTTCTTCAAAGTTATTGCAGTATATTGTTCCTTTTTTGATAATTGAACCATCTTTAATGTTCCATTTTCCACAAGAACCTTTTAACATTTCTATTCCATTTCCACATAATACACTATAATTACCATGAATTAAAATATGTCCTAGTCTAGCATTATCTTTATATGCCCTTATAACATCTTTCTGAAAATTAATAAATTCAGTAGTAAATTTAATTTTATCATTTAATGTTAATAGAGTATACATCATATCTTTTGTATGATTATCTTTATTTATATTTAAATGATCTTCATTATAAAATCCTTCTATTTCTCTATTCATAATCTCTTCATCTGACAATTTGCATTCTTCATTTTGTTCTATTTGCATTTTTAAATGTTTTCTTAATACAGCCATATCATTTTTTAATAAACTAACATATTCTTTTGTTTCTTTTAATATTTCCGAGATATCTTTTTTATTGCAATTAAGAGAGTTTAACAACTGATAATGTGTTTGAACTAGTTCTCCATCAAAATAATGTGTTGGTTTATCATACTTAACTATCCCCCATTTTTCATCCATATTATTTAAATAATTTTCAATTAAACCGAATTTATAATATTTTAGACTAGACGGAGTTGTTATTAATAATATATCTTCAACTTTTTTAGCTTTTGTATAAAGATAATATTCACTATTTTTTATATCTTCCATTGTTATATTGTAATCTTTATAATTTTTTTGGATTTCTGTGTTAAAGGCACAAGTTTTTATCATTTGATTTCTTAACAATAACATTCCCTTATTCTTATATTTATCACCAAACAAACTACTATCTGCCAAGCTTTCTCCATCCCAAATTTTATTAATTACATCAGTATATTTTTTTGTTGTGCATAATACTGCTTTTCCATCCTTATCTATTACTTGTTCAGTAACCATACATTCTTCTCTTATTTTTGATTCTTCATCTTTAAGTATTAATATATTTTCTGGTTTTATATTAATAGTATCTATCATAGAACTTAATGTTAAACTTATATATGCTTCATAACTAGCTAAATCAATTTCATCTCCATCTTTTATACATAAGTCCATCATAGTCCAATCCATCATAGGTTTATATAAATCTTCTCTAATAAATAAACATTTTCCAACTCTACTAGAACCACTAGAACGTTTATATCTAACCATATGAGATTTTTTACCTTGACTATCTATAATATCAAATCCATTTTTGTATAATTCTTTTCTGATTTGTTCTGTATTTTGTATATCATTTTTTTTCTGCTCTTTTAGTTTTTTTACCTTATCTCTCTTTTCTTCAATAATATTTTGTTGTCTTTTATATAATTCAATATATAATTGTTGCTCCTGTGTAAGATTAGTTTTATATTCTCCTTTATGTTTACATTGTCTTAATGATACTCCTTGTTTTCTAAGTTCTACTAACTTTAATTCTATTTCTTTATTCGTTTTACTTAATCCTAGTAATTGTTCATTAAATCCATTTATTTCTTCTGATTCTTTTATTGCACATTTAAATTTTACGCTTATTATAGCGTCTGAATATTGTTTACCATCAATCATATAAAAAGGCTTGGACATATCTTTGTTAATTTTTATTTCATTCATTTTTACTGAATCAAAACACCAATCCATAGTTGCATTCCATATGTTTTTTCTATGCTCTTTTTCTTTTTTATCTGTAAACATTGTTCTATAACCACTTTTCTTTGATAATACAAAGTCCTTACCTTCTCTTTGAATTATATTTATACCTTCTCCAACTTTTAGTTCTTTTATGATTTTCATAAAATTCTCCTTTCGATATTTGTATTAGATTGCATTAATTTATTTTTCTTCTTTTTGTATTCTTTCAAAATCATTTCTTATTTCGTTGCTATCTTTAAATAGAAATACACTAAACCAAGGTTTATAACTTAGTGGTTGTATATCTTCTAATATGTATCCTTGGGAGATGAGTTTTAAAGCTATAGATTTTTTAAATACTTTAAATATCTTCATTATTATCACCTCCCATATCTTTCATTTCTTATCTTATCTGAAATAAAATTCATAATTTCTTTTTGAATATATTCATAATCCTTATTATTAACTAATATTTTTTCATCATTATTTATATCTATAATTTGATTAGTTATGTTTATAATTATATCAGTATTTAACATTGATATTTTTACATTGTAATTTTCCTCATTAATACACTTATTATTTATCAATCTATAATAATGATCTTCATTATGTTTTTTCGGATGCCAACTAGATACCTTAGTATAATAAGTATATTTTATAGCATATACTTTCTTTAATATTATACTGATTTTATCACACATATAATCAAGCTTTAATACATTATCTGTTTTTAATACGTCCAATGATTTTCTATAATTGTCTATTTTATCCATTATATTGTTTTTTATATAATCATTGTTTTCATTATAATAATAATTATCTAAATTGAGTACATGATTACAATTATAATTTATACTTCCTTTTATTATATTATTTGAATTATATAAGTTTATTGAATAAAAATTATTTGTGTTTTTAAAGTAATTCCTAATCTCTGTTTCTATATAATTTATACAGGCATTGCATTTAATATAAAGGATTTGATTTTTTATATTCCTTTTAATTCTTTTTATATCATAATTTTTTTCAGTTAAATTAACATATTCTTCTATTTTATTTCCACATATACTATATTTACCATAAATTCTATCATAAATTAATCTTGGAATTTCTATTATTATTTCATTTATCTCTATATTTAATTCATTTTTTATATAGTCAACATTAAACCTAATATACTCATTCATAATTCTTGTACATTTATTTTTTCTTAGTATATTAACTACTATTTCTTGAAGTTCTTTATCTTCAATGACTTGAATTAAATCACTAATTTCTGAAATTTCAACTTCTCCTAGTAAATATCTATTAATATCCTTCCAAAGCCAGTTTAATTTTTCAATTTGTTCTTTAGGATATTTAGTATTGTTTAACTTTACTTTACCTACTAATTCATAGTAGTCTTTATCTTCTTGTCTAATATTGAAACATTTTCCTTCATAAAATTTTGCTTCGAACTCTTTTATAATTTTACCTTCAATCATTTCTTTTGTTTCAATCTCTACAACTATATTATTTAACTCTACCCAAATATCTAAATAATCTTCTATTTTCTTTTTATTGGTATGAGCAACTTCAAAATAAATAGTTTTATTATTCTCAGTTATTATTGTTATATCAGGCTTATACACTCCAAATTCAGTTTTATATTCTTGTTCTATTAGTATTTCCTTACAAACAAATTCTCTACTTTCATTATCTAATTTTACAGTAAATTTATCTCCTTGTTTTAATAATTCATTTTTAACAAAGAAATGTATCTGAGTTTCCCTACTACATTTACTGACATCTTTGTGTGCTAGATGATGGGCGTTTATATCACCTAACTTTGGAATAAGTTTACTTTCACATATAGGGCAACTATATTCCTCATATCTATTATCTTCATTAATTTTGTCTATGGTTACTATATTTCCATCTTTATTTCTAGCAAACCAAATATTTATATTATCCATTCTCTCACTCCTTAATTTTAATCTTCATCTCACTCTAAAACCCAATAAAACACGCATTTTAAACTTTCGTTCTTCTATTAATTTATTAACATTTCATTTAAATCCATTTATCAGCTTCACTATCTTGTCCAATTTCAAGACAACAACTTGTATTACTATTATTCTAAAACCTCACTACAAGCCTAATATATACTCTAAAATCAATTCTAACCTATATGTATTACTTGTCCACTGTTTAATATGTATTTAGTCATTATAACTATCTCTGCCCCATTCTAGATGGTAAGAATCATTAAATAATTGTGTTTCCGTTTGTATTTCATTTAAAAAATCATTTCCTTTACACCATTCATCACGATAGTCTGCACTATAATACATTCTATTCATTTTATCTCTTTCTATCGTTTCTCTTTCTCTTTTGTTTAAAAACCCTTCTAAAATTCCCATCTCTTTATACCATCCTTTTCTTCATTATTATTTTTTAATTCTATTAATTTATTATTACTGTCTTTTGTATTTTCTATATTTTTAACCATTTTATATAATTCACTCCAATCATTTACTCTTAAATCATTGTAGTCTTTATTCCAGTCATATTCTCCATAACAAATTCTATAATCAGCTAAACTATCCATACTTTCAATTGCTTCTAGTTTATCATCTATGAATATATTGCATTTACCTACACTTGATTTGTCGAAACTATCTAAAAATATTAACTCTACATTCGGAAAAGTTTCTTCTATCCATTTTTGAGTTATTGGTCTTCTTAACATGTCATGTTTTGTTGCTATTTTTACAATATTATCTTTAGATAATTCATTTATTACTTCAATAGCTTTATCAAATACAACTAATGTATCATCATAAAACTCTTCATGGTCAAATAACTTAAATAATTCACTCAATTCTTCTTTAGTTTTTATCATAGGGTAGAAGTTCCATGAATAGTTTTCTTGATATTTAATCTTTTTATCATTCAGTTTATTATGTAAATTTATTATTGATTTACAAGTATCTATTATTGTTGAATCCAAATCTATAATATAAGTATTTTTCATTTTTAATCTCCTTTTTTATTTTTATTAATTCGCTACTTTATAAGTATTATTATGTATTTTTAGCCATTCTTCTAATTTATCAAATTCAATTTCTTCTTTCTTATCCATTGTATCACTAAAATTCTTTACCTTTAGTTCTTCAAATCGCTTTATTTTCTTTTGTAAAATCCCTTCTTTCTTTGTTTTAAATTCTAATACCACTTTTTTATATCCTCCTTATATCGTTTAGTTCTATTAATTTATTTAAATGTGTTAAATTACTAAATTTTCTATTTCCTCCTTACAAGACTTATCTTACCATAATATTAATATGTTGTCAACTATTATTCTATTAATTTGTTTAAATGTATTTTCTAATATACAAAATTTACTTTTCAAACTTTTAAATATTTTGTAGTAAAATATTTAGGGTTCAAAATTCTATACCTTAAATGTAGTATTTGGCTACACGTAGAGTATCAATATCCTATACCTTGTGTAGGTGCAATAATATATAATAAGTTTTAAATAAAAGAAGAATAAGACTCTCTGTTCGTTTTAAAACTTCACAGAATTTATTCTTCTTGTTCTTTTTCTTTTGTTAAGGTTTCAAGTTCTTTTAATTGTTCTTCTGTTATAGTTCCATTGTTTAATTTTTTGGTCAATCCTCCTTTTTTACCATTCAATTGTCTATCGTTATTTTTATAACTTGCTTTTATAACTATCCATCCATCTTTTTCTAAACTATCTTTGCATTGTTTTAATCCTAATTCTAATTCTTGTTTATTTCCTTCTAGATTTAAATTACTCATAGTATATATATTAGGACATTCGCTTAATTTCTTATTTTTATCATTAGAGTGATATTTCTTCCCACAATTAGTATAATCTATTAATCCTAATTCCTTTAATTTATTTATGTATTCTTTTATATGTGACTGCCCTATATTTGTGTATCTTTCAATATATTCATAGCTTTGCCATGTTACTTGTGGTGTTGGGTCAGCTTGAATATTAAATATTTTTCCTGTTTTACTATTTCTACTTCTTTTCTTTGTTCTAGCTTTTAAATAAAAATATAATTTAATCAATGTATTTCTTAATCTTATATCATTAATTGTATTTAATATTTTTAATTCTAAGTTATGTATTTGAAAATATTCATTTGAAGACATCAATATTAATTGTTCAGTATCTATAACTACTACTTTATCTTTAAAATTTCCATCAAAATTAATTATTTTTATTTTTCTTAATTGATTTAATGTTATTTCAAAGCTCTTTCTAGATTTTTGATTTACTTGGTAACGACATTGTTCTATTAAATAATCTAAATTTACTTGATAAGTTCTTTTGAATGATGTATTTGAATATAACTCATGTAATATAATTATTACTTTATCATCTTTTAATAAGTTTAATATACTACCTTTTTCTGTTGTTGACTTACCTTCTTTTAGATAGAATAACTCATTTGTTATTTTACTATAAAAACTTTCATCCAAAACTCTCCCCTCCTTCCTTAATTTATATCCTACCATAATATTCTAATTGTTGCAATAGTGTTTCTATTAATTTATTAATATATAATGTTTACGAATATATTTTTGTGTAACACCACTTCTGTCAAAAACATTTTTATTATTAATTACTATAAACTTACTGTATTTTAAATTTATAATATTAGACATGAAAAAAGAAGTCATATTACTATAACTTCTCACATATAATTATATATAGGGTACAATGCCATTATAAGCTCCACACAGACGTTCTATTTTTAGGTGACTACTTTGACCTTTAATGTTATATAAGGTCAAATAGTGGCTTATTTTTGCATTTCTTTAAGTAAATTTGATGCAACACTATTATTATCTTCAACATCAACTACTATTTCTTCTTCTGATTCATTATCATCCCAACCTAGCAACCTATGTTCTACAGATCGCATATGTTTTTCATCTTTTGCTTCAGGTCTACCTTCAAAATTATTGAATCCTTTTTTATTTAGTTGTTTTGATATAGAATTACTGTTTGAAAATTCTCTTGTCATTGCATCCAATAAGAATCCAATTGGAGATATTACATCATTATTCTTTATATAATTATCTAATACTTTTATTTTTTCAATCAAATAAGCTACCGGATCAGTATCTCTATATTTTTCTTTAGTTATTTCCATAGCTGTATCAAATAAATTTTGAGTATCTTTGGAAGATAATTTTACATTATATTTTAATAAAGCATCTGAAACTTCTTTAAATGCTGATGGAATTTTATTTTTAAAATCATCGTCTGCTAAAAATTCAATATTTGTTTTTTTAGTAATATTAAATTGCAATAAAGTAATTATTCTACCACTTCTAATTGGTTTAAATACAACATCAATATCACTAATTTTATTAATTATATTTAAATTGGGTTTTATAATATTTCTATTTAATTCAGCAAAATTATCATACTTATTCTGTATAGCAAGCATAAATTTAAATTCATCAACAGTCATTTTATATATTCCAAGATAAGCTTTGCTTTTTAATATTTCATAAATTCTATATGCATATTTACTTCTAATATCTTGGGATAAATCAAAAAATAAAGCTACATATTTTCCTTTAAATATCAACAAATCTAATAAAATATCTATATTGAAAGTTATTGATATTACACCATTTTTCCCATCATAGTCACATGAAGAAACCCATCTTCTTTTACTTAATTTAGAATGTTCATCATAATAATAAAAACCTGCTTCGTATAAATCATCTACTTCTTTACTTAAATACTCATAAATACCCTTTCCAGCAATATCATATTCATCTTTGAATTCTGAAACAGATATTTCTATTAATCTAAATTGCATAGCACCCAATACTTTTGTGAGATTATTTGGTGTCATTCTTTTTTCAATATAAATTGGTTGCATCTTTTTACAAGCTAAAGCAATTATTCTTTGTTGCGTAAAAGATAATTCATAAGAAGTTGCTATAAGGCTTGGAGATTTATATGTGTATTTAGTATTATTAAGTGGTTTAAGTCCATCTATATCATCTAAAATAGAAAGTTGTTGATATCCCATGTATTCTTCACCTCAATAAATTTAATATAACATCTTATTTAAATAGAAACAATAACTTATTATTAAAATGTAGTCTTGTAGGGTTACTATATACCTTATGATAATTAAAATGTACTTTAGTAGGGTATTATATGGGTTTAAATTACAAAATTTCAATATTTATTATTAAATTTTGGTGATAAATAAGCATCTTCACCCTAGAAGATTACATTTTAATAATCATATACCCTACTGTAGTACATTTTTAACCCTATTATCATACATTTAAATCTAGCTATTAATATAAATATATTTGTTGTTGTGTTCACAACAACTTATTTTTTATTATAATACTGTGATGCCTTAAATAGCTTATAGTAACGTTGTTGAGTAATTAAATGTATTACAGTAGGGTGTAATATGTTTAATAGTAGGTCATAAAATGTATCTTACTAGGTTATAAAATGTAGTGAAGTAGGGTTAAAACTGATTCTATAACAAAAACAGGTGGATATTACTTTTAAATTATAATGTTCATACCCTAGAAAAGTACATTTTTAAGAATTAGAAGCAAAAACTAATATCATAATTTTTATTATACCCTACTTTCCTACATTTTAATTTTCGTAGAAGAAAAATGCTACCTATTCACCCTAGAAACCTACATTTTATCTATTTGTAAATATAACCCGTCTAAGACGTCCATAGACAATCTAAATTTAAAGACAACAACTATTATTATAAAACTTATATCTCTGTTCTTATGACCTGTTAGGCTATCAGAAATTAATTCCTTTATCGACATTATTATCTTTATGTTGAGTTGTTAATTCTTTTTGTAAAATATTTTTGATATATTTCCAAATAATCCTTGATGTTTATTCTCTAATTGTCTTTTTAATTCTTCAATCTCTTTCTCCTGTGCTTTAACCTTATTATTTTCAGCTTTTTCTCTCAGATTCTTAACTAAAGTTATATCTTCATCTATTTTTTGGCTGATATTATTAAAATTAGTTTGTGTATTTTTCTCTTGTTTATATAATTTTTGTGACACTTTTTTATTTTCTTCCTTGGTAATAGATAATTCTTTTTGAATTAAAATTAATTGTGTAGACTGCTCATTAGTTTTCTCTTTATATTCTTTTAAAAGCTCTTGATGGATTCCTCTTTGTTCTTGTAATTCTTGCTTAATATCTTTTTGATTATTAGATATTATATTTATAGTCTCGGTTAACTGAACATTAGTATTATACATTTTTTCTATCTTATTGTTCTGTTCTATCATAGCATTTGCAAATGTTTGAAATATATTTAATACTGATTGGTCTACCTTATTATTTGATTCTTTTCTAAGTAAGACTTCCTGTTTATTTTGAGTTAGAAATTTTCTTATTTCATTCATACTCATATTATTTACTTGTTCTAAATCTTTTATTTTTTTTAAATTTTCAATATCAGTATTATCAAATAATTGATACATTCCTACAGACGTTATATTTAAGAAATCATTTAGTTTTTCAAAATAATATGCAATTGTAGATTGTTCAATATTTAAAATATTTGCAACTTCATCTATAGTGTAGTATTTTTTATTTATATCTTCAAAATGAACATCAATTGATTTATCGTTCATAAATATAATCCTCCACATTATAAATACTAAAGGGAGTATTTCATCCCTTTAGTATTATCTTTTCTTTCTAAATAAATTCTTTTTCATAGCTTTCTTTACTAAATTAGCATTACCATCTGAAGCATTATTTTCATTAGTTTCTGAGGTATAATTATTATTCTCATTAGTTTCTTTATTAATTTTAAATGAACTATTATTATCTGACTTAGTATGAGTATTCCCGTTTTTCTTTCTATCTTTTATTTCATGTTGTATTAGTTTCATAGAGTTTATTGGTGGTTTACATCCGCTTATTAAGAATAAATTTTTATTTGCATTTACTCCATCGTAATCTTCTTCTCTAAATGAAAATTTTTGATAAAAATAATCTTTATTATATGTTTGATTTAAAAAAGACATACCTAAATATCCACATTCTATATAGTTGTTTTCGCTATTATCTTTTTGGATAAGTTTATTACTTTCAGTAACAATATTATCCTCTTTGTACATTTTAGCAAAAACACTATTTGCTTCAGATTTACTCATAGCAATATCTATACTTGTACAATCATTTGGAATATCATAAATATATAGACACCCCTTATCTCTTAATATATTGCCTAAATTACCATTATCAAATCTGATGCTATTATTTTCAGGAATATCAAATATTGAATCAAATAATTCAATGAAATTACTATTAATTATTGTATCTCTTTGAGATTCTGGTATATTTTTAGCTTTAATTATATTAGAACCATTATCAATAAACATTATTCCGTTAATACCTTTATTATCAATAATTTCGTCCCATGTTTCAAGTGCATTATTTAAAATAACATCTGGAGAATTCAAACTAGGTAATATAGCTATAACGTTTATAATTTTATTAAAACTTCCATCTTCATCTGATTTCAATTCTTCAATAGCTTCTAAAAGAACACTTAATATTGAACTGCCACTACCTCCACCTAGACTAGCAACTAAATATATTACTTCTTGTTGATATTTAGTTAGTATATCAATCATATTATATCCACTTTGATCTGCAAAAGCTTTTCCTAATTTTCTATTCCTACCAACGCCATTTAAAGTAGAAATACAATAATAATTATGGGTTTCTTCAGTAGAATTTGTAAGGCTTTTTATATCTCCTATACTTGTATTTATAAAAAATCCTTGATACATTCCGTCATAATCCATTAAATTATCAACTAATCTACCTCCAGCTCCCCCTAGTCCAACAAAAAGCATATCTCCTCTATTCATTATCATTTTCCTCCCCATATATATTTTCTGTATTTAAAATATTGTCTTTTAAATATTTAATTCCAAAATCCGTTATATAAAAACATTTTGCATTCCCATCTTTATAGCCTTCTTTTATATAATTCAAAGACATCATTTTCTTTTGTACTCTTGTGACGTATGTGTAGTAAGACAAATCTGAATCAGTATTTTGAATTATTTCTTTTATTTTAAATGATTCTAATGGTGTAGTTTTATCATTTACAAATAATACGTATAAAATCTCAATATCAAATTTATCAATTTCTATTGGTTTAATTGTTTTATCTTTATATTCTGATTCTGAAAGTATTTCAATATCATTATCCATAGCAAAAAACCTCCTTTTATAGATTCTATAATATTATATTATCATTTGTTATAAACTATTACAAGTTATTTTAGTTTATTGTTTTTAATTAGTATATTTACTAGTTGCTAATAAATAATAATATATAATCAGAAACTATAATAGTATCTTATAATTACGATATAACTATTAGTATTTATAAGAATTACTAATAGTTACTACTGAATACTAATAAAGTCTACTAGTTTGTAATATTTAACATATACATATAAGGAATTATTAAAATTCCAATAAAATCACCTCTTTAGTTGGTTTTTTACTAGTTTTAACTAAAAAATAGGTAATATTGTATGATAAATACCTATTTATTAAATACTTATCATACAATATTTCAATACCTCATCTCTATCATATCCTAGCCAATCTAATAATTCTAATCTATCAATATTCCTACAAAAATCAAGTACGTCATCTTTATACCAAATATCTATATCAACTACCTTACATTTCTTTATTAAAGCTATACTATCCTTATTAAAGCTTGAAGTAGTAATAAATATAGCTCTATTAACACTATCGACAACGCAAGCACTTATCAATTTATGAATAAAGTTAGTTGAAATCTTATTACCTTCAGCGTAATGTTTACATTCAACATACATTATTCCATCTTTATCTTTAATTATAATATCTTTTCCTCCATCTCGGGTACGAGGAGTTACTTTTGCATTTAAACCACCTAAATTGAACATATGACAACAAAAACTCTCAAATTGAAATCCATCAAGTTTATCTATTGCATCAGATATAAGTTTTAATTGTCTGTTTATACTATATTTAACTACATCATGACTATCTTTATAGTTGCCACGTATAATCCACTCTGAAGCAATCCAACATACTAATATAAATACACTTATAATTCCTAAAATTAAATACATAAAAATTACCTCCTTTTAATCACATTTTAAAAATATCTGAATATAAATATAGTATGAACAAAAACGACAGGAGATATTCAATGATGAATAAAGTTTTGTATGGTTGTATATATGGTTTTATAGGTACTGAATCAGTTATAGTTGTTTCTAAGTTTTATACTATATTTAAAAATGATGCAATGGTTTATATTGGTGGAATTCCAATTGTTCCTTATTGGTTAGTAATTGAAGGTTCTATGATTGTAATTGCACCATTGCTTTTTAAATTAATAACTAACACTTATAAGAATGGTAGAGTAGTTGATAATAGTGAATTAGCAAATTTAATAAAGAAATTGAATAATAAAAAGAAGGAGATAACTAATGGAATTAAGTAGTATATATACTGAATACCAAATTAAAAAAGGTATAAAAAATAAATGGAAAATATTAATGGAACGTACAAACAATGTTGATATAACTAAAGATGTTGCAAAAAATAAAGGAGTTAGTGACTTTAATAAAAAGGCTAATTATTACGTATTAGAAGATATTTTTATAAAACATTATGGCTTTGATGTAATTATAGTGCTACCTTATGGAAAAAGCTTAAATGATTTTAGAAAACTATTACCAGCTATAAGTGTTATTTATAGGGGAGAAGTAATAGCAGAATATAGTTCTACAAAATCTAGTATTTATATGAGATACCATCTTGAAGGATTGGATATTAGTGAAATGAATGATATAAAATTTAAATGGTATCAAATGTTTAGTGATTCTAAGCAAAGAAATTATAATGGAGAAACCTTTTCGCTAGGAGAATCTGAAAAAATATATCATCCTACCCAAATAGATAAAAAGAATAACAAAATATTAATAGGTTATAGATTTAAAGTTTCTATTCCTAATGGACTTAGTTACGATTTGTTAGAAGGGAGCATAGTAGATTTGAATAAGGTATTTGGAATCTGTTCTTTGCATTTTAATGATACTGGAAATCAAACTACTATAGAAATAATGATAACTAAATTACCTGATAAAGAAAAATTTGAACCTATTAAAGTAAAACCTTATGAATTATATTGTGGTATGACTCATTATTATAAGCCTATAATTTTAGACTTCTCTATATCTCCTAATGCTATTTGGGGAGGACAAGCAGGAAGTGGAAAGACAGTTTCTATGATAATGTCTGTTTTGAACTTAGTATTGCATAATGATGAAAAATCAGTTCAGCTATTTGTAACTATGCTGAGTTCAAAACAAGACCTTAAAGTTTTTAAAAAGATAAAACAATGTAAATATTATGCTAATACTTATCAAGATGCATTAAAAGAATTGTTATTCTTAAGCAATGAAGTTACAAGGAGAAATAAACTGTTTGATAACGCAGATGAGTACGGTGGAATAGTTAATATATATGAATATAATGATAGATTCCCAAGTAAAAAACTTCCACTAATTTATTTTTGTATAGATGAAATAGCGTCCTTTTCAGTAAACGGAACAGAAAATGATAAAAATGAAAAGAGAATGAAAGAATTATCAAGTAGTATAATGTGGCAAATTAATAGAGAAGGACGTAGTGCTGGTGTATATTGTTTACTTGCAACTCAGCGTGGAAGTGTAGCAAATCTGTCACCTGAAATTAAGAGTAATCTTGGAAATCAAATATGTTTTCATTTTTCTAATATACCTTCAGCAATGACTATACTAGGTGATGGAGAACTAGCTACTCTAGCAATAAGACAAAAACCACAAAGGGAATTTATTTGTGTTGCAGATCAAGTATATAATGGTAAGACACTTTATTTAACTACAGAAATGATGATAAAATTTTTAAAGCCATTAATAAATATAAACAAAGAATTTATGACATTAGATAATAAAGGAAATATAGTTCAAAAAAATCAAGAAAAACTACAAGAAATCAATGAAAATGAACAAAAAACAGAAGAAAAAGATAAAAAAGTTATTGATTTTACTAAAAAACCTGATAAATCTGAAAAAAGATGGTCTAAGTTTAAGAAACAAAGGAGTGAATAATAATGATTAGGTATACTCAAAAGATTAGAAATATACTTAATTTTATAGAAACATATGGATTTATTACTACTAGGATTTGTGCCAATTTATTTTATAAAGAAGATAAATGTAAATTAGATGTAGCAAGAAGAGTTCTTAATAGATTAGTTGATAATAAAGATATTGTAGCTAATAAAAATAGCTATGGTAGAGAGTTGATTTATCAATTCAAAAAGAATACAGTATCAGATCATAAATATTATTTATTAAATCTTTATGCAGAAATAAACAATATAGTAACTCAGATAGATTATTTTAAATTAGAAGAGACATGGTCTTTATCTAAAAGAAGAAGTGATGCACATATAATTTTTCACAATAATGTAAATGGAAAACTTGATTTTAATTCTTATTTAATAGAGTTTGATAAATATCATAAAACTAATCCAACTGAAAAATATAATTCAATTTATGATACAGAAGAAGTTCAAGAATGGTATAAGGAAAATCAAGACGAAGAAGATTACTTTCCAGATGTAATTATTATAAATTATAATGGACAATGTATCAAAAGTGATAGAGCTGAATACAAGATAATAGGACTTGATTATAATTTTACTGATTTACTACAAAAGATAGTATTGCCATGAGTTAAATGGGACTATGAATGTTTGTTGTAGTCCCAGTACATATATTTATATATGAATAATTAATTGAGAAAGGAGAACAAACTAATGACAACTGTAACTTTTAAACAATTTAAATCTGATTTTGAAAAGTATTATAAAGAAAAACTTATAGTAATAAAAACAGAAGATGAGATGGAAATTACTATGAGCGATTTATATGATACCGACAATTACGAATTTGATTGGGAAAATAACATTATAGAAATATATTAAAAATAATTTAAATTACAAAAGGAGAGAAAGAAATGAAAAAACAAAGTATATTTAAGAAAAGTATTAAACAATCATTAATATTTAGTGGTATATTAGGATTCTTAGCAATTAATGTTCTTATGTTATATAACTCTATGGACAATATATTTGAAAGAATGGCAGTTGCTATATTAGGAGTGGGTTTATTAATACCAATGATACCTATTATAGTTGTATTTTTGTTCAATATTGTTCTTGGTAGTCTTAAACTAATAGGATTGGATTCTAATGGTACTTGTAATGAGTTTAATACAAATATATCTAAGTCAATCTCAAAGCCTAATACAGTAGCAGACAAGCATGAACTTAAGGTTGTGACTACTGATGGTTATATGGAGTTTAATAATATACTTAAAGCTAGTGTAAAAAACAAACTAATGAATAGAGATTGTATATTAAGACTTAAATACGAATTAAACTATAGACTTGGTGTTCATATAGAAGTTTATAAGAATTTTGAATTTAAGAATGATATGCATTACATTTATACTTTGAGTAAAAGCTCTGTATTAACTAAAGACGATTATTTGTATTTAACAAACTTCATAAGTAATAATTTGATTTTACCAAAAGAAGCTTAGTTTTTCTTTGGTCTAGCAGATATTACTTCAAGTAGGTGAGAAATAGATTATTGTATTTGATTTTTGGATTATCCACTAGCATTTATATTCTATTCTTCTCCTTACTTTTATCCTACATATAGTTAGTTTGAGGATTATGTTTAATATATCAGTTAAACTAGTCCTTTTATTTTGTACTTATTTATAATATGTTTTAGTAGTCTATTTCAATTGTATTTTTATTTGTAGTATTATATATCATTGACTCATTGACTATTGAAGGGTTTAAAACCAGTCATAGCCGACTTGAATTTATTCAATAAGATAATAAAAGTAATAGGGGGAGAGAGAATAGAAGTAATAAGACCGAAAAACGGAATCATTCACCTAAGGAATTGAATTGCGACTTGCGTTCTATATTCTATTTGAGATTGTATACATTAATAGTATTAACCATTAGATAAATTTCTATACATTAAATATTATTAATTTGTAAATTATTTTTAAGGACTGGCATATAATATATAAAATGATTGATTTGAGGTATAAATTATGAGTGATGAGGAAGATTATAAATTAGTAGTTAACACAAGTTTTATTTTAGATAATGATGTAGAGCTGACTATTGTTTTTTGCAAAGTAAAAGTGTAACATTATGCAATACAACTAATTGGAATTATCATCTTTGCATTTGCAGGTTAAGAAATGGATTGTGGCATATTTATTAAGAGCTCAAGGAGAAAGAATGCTTATACTCCGTGGTTTCACTCTTAACCTAATAATACATATGCCAGACGGTAATTAAGAACCTTCAAAATATTCTATAACTATTGGAAATATCTTAATAGAAAAATCATTGCGTTTTGTTACACTTTGCTATTGCACTATACACTATTAAGAATATAAACATTGATACATTAAATAAACTAAATAAGGATAGTATAATCAATCTAATAATGTTCAAATGGTATATGTATACTATCTATGATGTAGTGGATTGTTTAGGAGAAAAATATGTTATTGTAGGCAAGACTAAAAAGAAAATAGAATTGGTTAGATATAATATTAAGAAAGAAACAAGACAAATGCAAAATGTAGAATAGATATATGGTTTTTAATACTTTATTACTTGAAGTAGTTAAAGGGTTTTTAATAACTTGTTATATTATTTATTCTACATTTATATAAGGCTAGGGTAGTATGTAGGTACTTATATTTTAGATTTAAAAAGTACGCCCCCTCCCTATGCTTCTATTATTGCAAATTCTATTTACCATAATTTACATCTATAAATAATTAGTAGTTTAGTATATAATTCAGTTGTGTAAAGTTTTTTGATTATTTATTAATCTTTATTTTTAATAAATTTAATCTTTTACCCTTATAGTAAGATTGTCTGTAAAAGGACAGTCTTATTTTTATGTTTATTTTTAACTGTTGATATTTTATAGTTATTATTGATTGTACAAGCTCCATGTGTAGATTTTTAATAGGGTATTTTAGTTTTTAGGTAAATAGTAGTTGTGTGATAGGAGAGTAGTATTAGAATTGATGTGAAAGTTGTTATATTTAATTTTTAGAATTTAGTATTTTTAGTTTGGAATTATAATTCACGATATCAACATTTAAATAAATTAATAGAATCAAGTTGACAATCATTATTAAAAGTTATAATATAGGAGTTGGACAAGTGTTTCTATTTGTTCAAAAGGGTTTACAGTGAAACAAATTAATAGAAGAAAGAGAGTGGTTTTATGGGAAACAAATTAGAAAAGGACAAGCTAGAAAGAATGGGTATGAGTAAAATAATGAGATGCTGTGAAAAGGAGGCTACAATAATTGAATATAATTCAGCTATTGATATAGTAGTTATGTTCAAGGAAACAGGAGAATTAAAAAACACGACTTATGGATGTTTTAAAAATGGATCAATAAAAAGTCACTTTTCACCAACAGTTTATGAAGTAGGAATAGTTGGACTAGAGAAAACTAAAAATGGGAATGATGTTTTTTATAATAGTTATACCATTTGGCATGGTATGATAGAACGTTGTTATAGTAAAAAATATAAAGATAAACATTTGACATATAAAAATGTAACTTGTTGTGATGAATGGTTATGTTATAAAAACTTTAAAGAGTGGTATAATGATAATCATTACGAAGTAGAAGGACAAAGAATGGCTCTAGATAAAGATATTTTGGTTAAGGGTAATAAAATATACAGTCCAGAAACTTGTGTTTTTGTACCACAAAGAATAAATGTATTATTTACTAAATGTAATAGGACAAGAGGAATATATCCAATAGGAGTTAATTATTTTAAAATAGAAAACAAGTATAGAGCACAATGTAATTGTGATAAAAAAGGAAATATAACAATAGGTTTGTTTAATAATACTGATGATGCTTTTTATAAAGGTTACAAACCATTTAAAGAAAAATATATAAAAGAAATTGCTGATGAATACAAAGATAAGATACCAAATAAGTTATTTAATGCTATGTACAATTGGAAAGTGGAAATTACTGATTAAAATACATATTTAATAAATTAATGCAAATAGGCATTGCGAATAAAGCCTTTCGTAATGCCTATTTTTTGAGTGGATTAAAATAGGTGTTAGAGTAGTAATACCAATGGTTTAAAGATGTTTATATAGCGTAGAATAGTAGTGGTTAATCGGTGTTACATAGTACGTATCGTTCAATAGGTTAGTGTCACTAGGTTTGAGGGTTATTAGGTTTAATTATTTGGTAATTATAGTTTATTTATTTTATGTCAGACGTTGGTATTACTGGGGTTGACGATCACTCTTACGATGTTAATGTTCGTGTTTTTAGCCTTCGTTACCAAAATTGTCCATATAGACGAGTACAACACATCAGCGTTCAATCTCTGAACATGACTTACCAAAATATGTATTATACGCCCCCATCCAAGCAATACGCTCATTCCAATTCCATCCAATTGAACCAACAAACATAAATATACCATTTTTTACACCATCAAACCTATGAAACCAAGTCATACCAACGGTTTCAGCTTAACAGTGTGAAATACATATTTCATATATAAACATATCCTAATAATTGGTAACTAATTTACTGCTTTTATGAGTTGCAGATACTTTAATATTATCCAATTAGCATCTTAAAATCAATTTCATATCAACTTATATTGGATTACTGAAAACTGGTGACATTTTCAAAACACGAACACTTTTTGTATATAGTTGTTTATTTTTCGTTTTAAAGTTTAAAAGCTACTGCAATGTGTTCTATCTGTACTATATCAAGTAGTACACTATTATCAATACATAAATATAACTATAATAGCACATAGTTTTAATAACTACATGATGTTAATATACATATAATAACATCCTAAATATAAGCAAATAAAATAGAGTAGTATGTTTCAACTACTCTCATATAATATTATATTAATTTATTATGTATTAACCTTGATATGCTTGTCTAACTTCAATGGCTTTTTCAATTGTATCATAATGTCCTAAATAAATATGCTTACCATTAATTTGAAATTCAACTTTCCATCTGTCTTTATTATTTCCACTTCCTTTAAATACACCTTTGACACCATGCTCATTGCCTTTCTTTCTAGGTGTATATTGTTTAACTTCATATTCTCCATGTTCATCAATTCCATACTGTGTACCATACTGTGTATATAGATGACGTTGAGGTGCAAACTCTTTCATATAATAAACCTCAGCTTTTAATCTTTCTTTTATTGCATCTTCTTTATTATTATATTCACCTAATGATATTACTTTACTTTTAACAGTTATATTTGCTTGCCAAGTATCTCTCTGTTTAATATAGCATATTCCTATTATTCCAGTAGTATTTGTTTTAGATAAACTATTATTCATTCCATTTTCTTGTGGTGTACAGATTCTAAGATTTCCCTTTCTATTATCTAAAGGATTATGGTTAATATGATCAACAACTAGATTATCATCATTACAATTCATTAGTAATCTATGTAGCCAAGTATTTCCAGAATGCACATGTAAATTAACTTCACAATTCCATTTATATTCTTTTAATTTATCAACATCTTCAATATCAATAATTGCTCTAGCTTTTTCATAACACTTAGTATCATACATTACTATCTCTGCATAATCTTCATACAATACTATTTCATTAGAATCATAATGACTTCTATTAGGATTAGAATCAGTTATTTTACCATTATATCTAAGCTGATTAATATGCCTCATACAATATCCATTAGCACGAGAAAATTTTTCACATCCTTCAACTTTACATTTTGGAGTATCTTTTTTAAGTTCACCATTGTAAAGTAACTTTTGATAGCAACCACTACAATATCCACGAGCATGAATAACTTTCTCCTTTCCGCAGTTTTTACAAATTTGTTTTTCTTTCATAATTTATCAATTCCTTTCTTATTTATATTAATTTATTGTCAAATTAATTTTATCATATTTAGAATTAGTTTGCAATGATTTTGTTAATTTATTAAAGATATGATAAAATACTATTATAACCAACTAAACAACCTCATACAAAACCAAACAATCAACACATCCAATTGCATTACTACTATTAATAAGACTCAACACAGTGTCAATATGAAGCACAACATATGAATAACTAACAATGCCATAAACATATAACAGATATACTAAATCATCTTATACAATAGATATAACAACTCAATAACTGGAATGAATACGTCAATACATCTTATATAAGCAACTAATAATAACAATGCAATTACACTAGCATATAGATACAACAATATACAGACTCTAAGAACGTCATTGTATTGGATATAATAGAGTACATATACTTATAATAATTTTATTTACTTATATTAATTTATTGACTTTACATAAGAATAAGAGTATAATTAAAGATGTGGTAAGGGATTACAACTTTACCAAATAAATATAAGTGGGTGGTAAAATGTGATAAAAAGAATGGAGAGAAGGAAACAACAAAGGAACGACAAAAGAGGTTCAATACTTTTCATATTAGCAATTATAAATACGTTGATTGGAGTCATAACATTTATAATTAATAATATATTCAAAAAGTAATAAACCTCAAACCTTTTGGGAATCACTTAAAAAGTGGTTTCCACTCTTAAAATTCTTTGATATCATTATAATATATAAATATAAACTAATCAATAGTTAATAATATCTATTTAATAAAGGAGGTATAAAGAATATGAATAAAGATACTAAGCAGAATATAACAATAATCTTAATAGTAATAAGTATAATATTATCAATCATAAATTTAATATACAAATAGGGTTGCTTTATGCAATCCAGTACATAATTGATAATAAAATCATCTAATAGAAATATTAACAAATTAACACAAATACTTCTTGACTTTAATATGCAACAAGTGTAATATAAGAGATAAGAAGTACATGAACAAATTAATAGAACGAAAGGAAGTTATAATTATGAAAACTAAACAATAATATGTAAGTGAAATAGAAAAAGAATGTATTGAAGCAAGAATTGAATTCTCTGACATTATAAAAAATCAATTTGAAGGTGAATGGTTTGAATATGTAATTAACGGAATTAAAGATGGTGGAAAAATATCTCAAGAGATTTTTGAAAGTTTAGACGAATTACAAAAGTACTATCTAAATAAACATTTTATGTTACAAGGAGTTAATATAATAGAAGAAAATAAAGTTGAAGAAGAAACTGTAGAAGAAATTAAAATTGAAGTTGTTAAATATAATAAAGGAATGTATGTTTAAACCGTTGAAGGAAAAGAAGTTGAAATAGAAAATATGATTTTTGGAATATATGAGAATACTGAAGATACATATGAAAAACAAAATAAATGGTTTATAATAGATTTGAAATCAGGAATTTCAATTGCTCATGGATCAACTGAAGAAGAAGCGTTAAATGATGCAAAATTAAATATGGTTATGTTTAAAGAGAAACAACTAGAAGATTCCTATAAAGAAATGATTGAAAAATTTGAGCTATTAAAAGTAAGTTAAATATAATATTATCAAGTTAAACAAACTAAAAACAAAATAAATTAATAGGAGTGATTTTAAAATGAATAAGTATTCAGTATTAAAGGAACAACATCAAAAGGAAATAAACGACTTTCCACTAATGTTTGCATTCAGTAACAAACAATTTGCTGAGGGTATGGAAAAGTTAGGATTAAAAGAAAATGACACCGATAAAATAATTTCTATAGGTGCTGGTGGATATATGAAAAAATCAGACGAAAAAGCTTTTGATGATATATTAGCAAGACACGAGGTAGAAAGAAAAGAAGAAGTAAACAACGATACAGACGGAACTGGCTATATATTAGATATGTTTAGTTATGAGTTGTCAAACCATGAATATTGTTATACTGGAGATATTAGCGACACTTTAGAGTGTTTGGGATATACTAGAGAAGAAATAAACCAAGATGCAAAACTGTTAAAAGGATTGAATTTAGCTATTAATAAATGTAAATATGAAGATTAAAAATAAAAAAATAATATTAATAAAAAATTATTACAATCTGAAATGATTGTTTAATATAGATAGAGTATAATACAATCCACAAACAAGTGGTTAATATAGATAAAGACTAGCTTTTTAAAAATAATTAGAAAGTTAGTCTTAAAGTGCATTAATGAATAATATTGAAAGGTGGCTTGATAAGATGCTGAGATATTGAATAAATTAATAGAGAATAAAACTTAATCAAAAATCAAAAGTAAAGGAATGATTAATTATGACAAATAATTATTATTGTTATAATCCAGTAAAGAAAGACTTCATTTGCAACATGGGACAAGTATATATTGATACTGGAAAACATTATACAACTAATAAAGAATTTTGGATATTTGAAAGAGGTGATAAGCTTGATAGTATTTTAAAGAAGTGGAGAATATTCCAAAACATGAGATTTGAACAAAATTAAAAAATACAAAATAAGAGAGGAATTAAAAACTATATGAGAATGAAAGAAAATGATACTTACATAAGAATTGACAATAAATATATAAGAGATGTTGAATACATATTATCCAGTGAGCAATTAACTATATTAGCATTAATGACTATGAATTTAAGTTGTAAAGGAGGTTGTATATTCTCTATTACATGGTTATTAGATACTTTAAATCACGCTAGAAGTAACAATAGAAAAATAAAAGATATCAAAGCTATATTGCAACAGTTTATAAATGATAAAACTATTAAAGTATATGATACGGTATTGAATGAGGATAATATAATAACAGATATAACAAATGTAGATAGAAATGATTTATTATATTGCTATGTGGAAGAACCTGAAAATTTCACATTAATATATGATAGGGAATTTTTAGAATTAATAAATATAGCTCATATAAATAGACTAGATACATATTCATTAATAAACTTTATTGTATACATATATTCATTTATAGATAACAATGAACAAGACGAAGATTATAAGTTATGTTATCCATCTTACAATAAGATAAATGAGGATATTGGATTGAGTGAATCAACAATTACAAAATATATTGATATCCTTCAAGAAAATAAAATAATAGAATGTGATTATGCAGGATATAAAGAAACTACAAAAGGAAGAATAAGAAATAGTAAAATGTTTTATTGTAGATATCAAGATAAAGAATTATTAATCACTAGAATAAATAACTATAGAGAGAAAGAAGGATTTATAAAACAAAATAAATTAAGTAAAAATAAATCAAATATGAAAAGAAGCTTAAAACAAATGATAAATAAATTAAATGACAAAATAGATAAAAACACTATTACTGATGTAGAACAAATAAGACTTGATTTGCTACAAGAAGAATATAAGAAAATAGAAGAACAACAAAAAGAAGAAAGAGAGAAAAAAGAAAAACCCGTTAAATAGCTTTTTGCTATTTGTAGATTCTCTCTTGACCTTAGTCTATCTGGCTTGTTAGTCTATCTGTTTAATTAATTTATCTTGATAGTTAGTCTATATTGATACACTTCAATCGTGCTTAATATTTGAACATGTACATAGTCAATAGTGGTCAACACCAACGCACATTTACTTTAAAAGTGGTCAAGCTCATACAACTTTTTTTAAAAAGGTGCGTTGGTGACATACAGTAAAATTTAAAAAAGTGCGTGAGCATATGCAAATGAATTTAGAGTTGAAATAAATTAAAATAATTTTGAATAAGAGAGGAAGATATAATAATGGAATTAAGAGAATATCAACAAGAAAGTATTAATAAAATAAAAGAATTAAAGATAGGTGATAAGGGTATAATATCTTTACCAACTGGAACTGGAAAAACTATTGTAATGAGTGGTCTTGTTAAGGAGGAAGCAACAGAAAGAATATTGATAGTTGTTATGAGTACAGAGTTAAGAGAGCAGACAATTGATAAACTAAAATTTGTATGCGGAGAAAATGTTGATGTTGGAAGTATACAAGGAAAATTAAATGAGTGTGATAATAATATTATTGTAGCAACAAGACAAAGTTTAACCCATGTAAGAAGTAGTAGATTGAAGGATATAACTGTTAGTGGTGATTTTAAATATATTATATTCGATGAATGTCATGTAGCAGTTGAACAAATTAAAAAAATAATTGATGCTATAGGACAAAATTCTATTGTTATTGGAGTAACTGCAACTCCTTATAATCCAAAAATGGTAGAAATATTTGATAATATAATATATGAAATGACTTTATTAAAAGCTATCAAAAGTGGTTACTTAGTTGAACCAAAAGCAAAGAAAGTATATAGTAATACTGATATATCAAATGTTAAAACTATTGGAGGAGAATTCATTCAAAAACATTTAGAAGAAGCTATTAATAATGATGATAGAAATAATATAATAGTAAAATCTTATTTAGATTATGCACAAGATAGAAAGCACACGATAATATTTGCAAGTGGAATAAATCATGCTAATGCAATAACGCAATGTTTTCAAGATAACGGAATAGATGCAAGATCAATTGATAGTACAATAGATTCAACAGAACGCAAAAACACTTTAGAAGATTTTAAAAAAGGAAAATTCAAAATATTAGTAAATGTTAGTATATTAACAACGGGTTTTGACTTTCCTGCTTTAGATTGCGTTATAATGGCACGTAGCACTAAGTCTAGAATTTTATATATGCAATGTTTAGGAAGAGTTTTAAGGTTATCAGAAGGGAAAGAAAATGCACTTATAATTGATATAGGTGATATAACAAAAAAGTTTTCATTGGTTAATATAGATAGTATTTTTAATATAACTTTTAAAGATGATGAAACTTTATCAGAAGCTGAGGAAAGAATAAGAAAAGCAGACGAAGACGAAAAGGAATTATTAAGATTAGAACAAGAAGAGAGAGAAAAACAAAAGATTGAACAATTAAGACTTGAAGCTGAAGAAATAGATTTGTTTAACTCCAATATTAGTAATATATATGAATATTCCAGCCTTGATTGGTTTGAATGGTATTATAATAAAAACATATATTATATATTGAGTTTAAATGATAAATTAGATATAGTATTAACTAAAGTTGATGATGAATTTATTACATATAAATATGAAGATAAGCAATTAATAGAGCATGAAAGAAATGAAAATCTAAAAGAAATAGTAGATAACATTGATAATATGGCTTATACATATGGAAGTAGTTTTATAGATAAGAATGCTAAATGGAAGAAAGACAAGCCAACAGAGAAGCAAATAGCATGTATTAAAGGGAACTGGAAAGTATATACTAAATTTGATTGTCACAAATATTTTAAGAGTAAATCACTATATTTTGCATTTAAAAATCTAGCTAATTAAAAGGAATTGAGGATATAGAAATATATCCTTTTCTTTATAATTGGAACTAATGTACCTATATTTAAATGTAAAAAATAACCATATAAAAACCACCTTTTAACAGAATATTATTATATTAATTTATTTAAAAGTTCTTGACTTAGGATAGAATAAGAGTATAATAATAAGTATAGAAGGTAGTTAATACATAACGAAACAAATTAATATATAAAGGTGGTTGTTAATATGAAAATAACATGTATGGAATTGGTAAAAGACTACATAATACAAGAAACTGAAAAAGCTTATGGATTAGATAATGGATATAATAGTAAAATAACAGTATATGGATCAATGCAAGACAATATTAAATGGATTCCAAAATCATTAGTTCAAAATATAGATAATAAATTATATGTTTCATATATCACTATTCAAAATAATGGATTATGGGATTGGGTAAATAAGAATAGTAAAATAACATTAGATAACGGCAAGAAAAGAGCTTCAGGAAACGAATTAGTATTAAAGAGGTTAAATGCAGAATTAAAAGATAACAATAACTTAACTTTAATAGTTTGGGATAACAAACAATTCAACAGCTATAGTATAGATAGATTTGAAAGCTATAAACAAGAAGGAAGTAAATTTAATAAAGAATTTAACAACTTTGAAGATAACGGAATGGTAGCAGTATTAAAAATTGAAAATAATCAAATAGTTGAAAGTTTAATACAAAATCAAAATATATTAAATGCAAAACAAATTGAATTATTAAACTTAGTAATTGAAACATTAGCATAATTACAAGGTGGATTATTCCACCTTATTATAATATAATCAAGAAATGAGGTGGTTAATATTAATATTAATGATTTAGAGTTATTCAAGATATATTTAAAGATAGACATACAAAGATTATATACAGATAGTGTTACAAATAAAGATCATGAATTGATTGATAACTATATTGATACTTTATCTAAAGAAGAATCAGAAATATTCAGACAATTATATCATGATTGCAAATATAATCGTAAAAAGTGCAATATAACTCATAATTCAATAAAACTAACGTTAAAATTATATAATGATACTGGCGAAAAGACTTTTCCTTTTATAAATAAAATAGCTTGTAAAGGATGGAGTATAGGAGAAGGGACATTTTCATTCTCATTATATTTACTTAATAATGAATTTAGTAAAGAAATTTTTAGTTGGCATAGAGTTAGTGATTGTTTATTAAAAAGATATAAGATTAATACACAACCTGTATATGGATCAATAGGGCATATAGAAATAATTTTAACAGATGACAAGGAGGTGACAGAGGATGTGTAAAGCAGATGCAGACAATTGTATATTAGCATTAAGAAACTGTATAGAAGAGTATGAGAGATTAGAACAAACAAGTAAAGAACAATATCAAAAGAATGAATTTAAAACTATGAGAAAATCAATGGAACAAACTCTTAAGAATTTAGAAAATGAATTTGGAGAATAATATAATTGTAGAACTCTATAAATTAGAGTTCTTTTTTATAATCTAAATATAATTGACAATAACAATCAATACCACTTAAAACAACTCTTTTAAGGTGAAAATTAATTAATATTTCTATTAATTTATTAACTTTTTCTTGAAATAGTACAAGCTATGTGATAATATAAGGTTGTGAAACAAATTAATAGAAGAAAGAAGGATTTAAAATGAAAAATGAAAAAATATCACAAATAGGGTTTTCAGATGAATTTACATACTGTAATATACCTATTAAATATGAGGTCACAGAAGATAAGAAACTGCAATTATATGTTGAAGATTGTGCAAAGTCTTTAGGAATTACACAAACTAAAAATACACAAAATGGTGATTCTATAACAATAAGATGGGAAAGAGTTTATAGTGATTTAGTAGGTATAGACAGAATCCCCAATAGTGGGGATTTTAAAAAACTTGATAATGACACCAAAAAAGAGATAAGAAATAAATTAAAACAAATGACTATTTCTGAATCTGAATTGTACTTGTGGAGTTTTAGAGTTGATGGAGAACAAGGAAAGAAATTCAGAGAATGGTTGGCTACAGTTGTATTACCTTGTTTAAGAGAATATGGTATATACATAACTAACATGGAGAATATGTCAGCATCAGAAATTGAAATTGCAGTAAAGGAAAGAACCGAGGCGTATATATTAAGAAAGCATGGTATAAACATTAGAAAGTCATTAACAGATACTATTAAGAAGTATATTAATCCAGCACCATATGAAAGCGATAGATACTATGGAGGGTTTACGAATATAGTCTATAATGTATTGTTTGGATTGGATTGTAAACCATATAAAATTTTAATTGGAGCAGAAGAAAAGGACAACCTTAGAGATTATTTAAAAGATAAAGATATGTCAACAGAACTTAACCATATATCCAAAGCAGAAGATTTTATGTGTAATTTAATTATGTCAGGTGTGAAGGATGAAAAGCAACTAAAAACATTTTTAACTAATTGGTATAGCAATGTAATATAATAAATTAAGGACTCTAGAAATAGGGTTCTTTTTATGATTTAAAATATATTTACTATTTCTTTTAATTTATTTAGAAAAACGCTTGACTAAATCTAAGTCATGACTTATACTAAATATAACAAGTAAAACAAATTAATAATAAATAAAAGGGCGGTTGATTTAAATGGCAGTAGTGGTATACACGGACAGAACAGTTAAGGAAGTTAAGTCTGAGGAATTACAAAAGATGTTAAAAGACCAAGTTGCTAAAGCTAAAATATTCTCATGGTTATATGTTAAATAAACTTTAGTAACTTACATACATAATAGATTAATAAAATTAAAGGAGTCGATTAAAATGAAAAATGTAAAAGAATTAAATTTAATAATAGGTGAAAAATATACAGTATTAAAAACAGATGAATTAGTTCCACTTAGAATATGTGGCATCTTAAAAGGATATCATTTTGATAAATGGGCACAATATGAAAACTGTTTATATATCTACATACAAAGACCAAGAGTAAAAAGAGTTGACGAAATAATAATATCAATAGAAAAGTGTTTTATATTTAAAGGTGATTTTAAAGAAATACACAGGAAAGAAGTTATAAAAGATACTAAAACAATTACTCATTCATTACTTCATAGATGGACATATAATGATTTAAAGGATGATAAAACATTAGTATATTATCATGATTTTAAAGAAGAATTTAATGTTAATGATAATTTTGATTGTTTCATTGATGTTACAGCCGATTATTTAATCAATAACAATATCAAAGGTTATGAAGCTGGAATCAATGAAAACTATATAAGCTATATTAAATCATTGCTAGTAAAATACAATGTAAATACATTAAAAGAGTATGTAAAAAATGAGGGTTATGTATCATTGATAAATAACATTAATAAAGCGGTTGAATATAAATTGTATTAATAAATAATAATAGGGGCTGAAAAGCTCTTTTTATTTACAATAATACTCAATACCATTATAATTATATTCAGCATATAGAAGCTATATAAGAACGTTTAAGGAGGGTTAAACAATGGAAGGTATAAAAACATCTAAGGCACAATTACAAGCTGTTAAGACATGGGAAGACAAGAACAAAGATAAAGTTACTTATACTAAAAGTAAATCATCATGTAAAAGTTTTATTAAGAATAAAGCAACGTTTGAAGATATAGAAGATATCGAGAAATTAATAAAAGAAGTCAAAGCAAGTAAATATAATAATCTTTAAGTAATAAAAAATATATTAAATAATCCTATTAATTTATTAAAAAGTTATTGACAGATATATAAGTCATGACTTATAATAGATACATAGAGAACAAGTAAACAAATTAAATAAATGAAGCGAGGTAATGTAAAATGTGTAAAGTAGTATTAAATAGTGAATTAAACGGTGTAGAAATGTATTTTGAAGGAAAGCCAGTACAAACAGTTATAGATAGTTTAAAAGATTTAAAATTCAGATGGAATAAAATTAAGAAATGTTGGTATGCTAAACAATCAATAGAAACAATTGCAGAAGCTCAAAAATATTCAGATAGTGAAATACATACAGAAGAAGTTAAAACAGTTAAACAAAATAAAACAAATAAAATTGATTTATGGAGCTTAACAACTTATACAGAAGTTAAAAGAGAAAAGAGTTATAATGTAAAAGAAATAACTAAATCAATAAGAGCAGAATTAAAAGCTAGATTTTCATTTGTTAAATTTTCTATAACAAATCCTTATAGTGATAGAATAAGTATTGATATAAAATCAGCACCATTTGAAAAAGAAAGTATTTATATAAAAGCTATTCAAGAGTATTGTAAAAAAGTTGTTGAAAGTCATAATTTTTGCACTTCTGATGATCCTTATGGTGATTACGGTTCAAGTTATAATTTATATTTCTTTGGTGCTGATTTATTGGACTATACACAAACAGAAGCAAATGAAACAATTATTGAAGCTATGAAAGATTTTGACGTGAAAAAAGTTGAACAATTTGAAATTGACAAAGCTAAAGAAAAAGCAGATTTTGAAGTTTCCCAAGCACAAAGAGATGAAGAACACAAACAATATTTAATCAGACAAGAAGAAGAAAAGAAAGAAATTAAAAATGTTAATAATAATATTGAAGTTGTAGAAATTGAAGAAGAAAAACAATATTTCGTTATTAACTCAAAATTTGCAAATTTAAATAAAAATTGTACACTATCACAATATGAAGAAGAAGTTTTAAAAGGGGCTTGTTATAACCAAACTGTTAAAATAACAAGAGAAGTACATTTTAACAATGCTGAATCATTAGAAAACTTTAATAACTTATTATTAGTTGACTTTGAATTTATTACTGGAACAAGTGGAAGTTATACAGACGATAACAGAATCAATTCTATGACTGACTATGATAATATGACAGAGTTAGAAAGAAAAACAGTAAAATTTAATTCACAAGGAATAGCAGTATATTTAAATGATAAAATACAATTTGTAATTGATGCTCAAGGCTATTCATATGCTAGATATGTTGGATTAATAGACGAGAATACAACTATTACAAAGAAAGTTGAGTATAAGCAACTATTAACACCTGAAGAAGTTCAAGAGCGTACAGAAGTAGCTGAGAAGGTTATTGAATTAAATAATGTAGTAATAGAAAATAATAATATTGAAAAAGAAAAAATTTATTTAACTGATAACTGGAATGTATTCAGAAAAGAAATTTCTCAATCAATAAGAGATAATAAAATAAAACTTAATAAAGATATTATTCAACAAATTAAGGATAATGAATATATTAAAACTTCAATGTATAGATTAATAAGAGAGTGCGAACCAACTCAAGAACAATTTATAAATGTAGATATACAAGAAGGCGAAAAGCTAACAATAATTAGACCATCAATGATAGGAGGAGCTTCAGCAACTCATATAACATTTAAGGAATGGAAACAGGAAGAATATGCACAATATACTGATAATATAAAAGTTATATATGAAAGTAAAAATAAACTATATGGAACTAATTTAGAAAATACCAAACTATTAATATATAAAGGTTGGTTTGAGTTACCACAAGCTGTATTATTTGAAGCTACAGACGGTGGAAGTATAACAAAGTTTGGAAGCTATGACGAAAAAGCATTAGAAGATATATTGACATACTTTGAAAAAAATAATATTCTACCAGTAATAAATACTTATAGACCAATATTCTAAATTAAATAACGGTTGTTAGTATTTAACTATTATTTACATACTAACAACCTAAAAAATAAATGGTAAAATTGATATTTCTTTATATTAATTTGTTGACATACCATAAAAATCTATGTTATAATAAATTATACCAGTTAAGAGTTACAACTTAACAAAGTCTTTTGAATCTAACTGCTAGAATACATGGTAGGATAGTAAGAGTATAAAATTTAAATAGTTTAAAGTTGTAACTTACATAAAACAAATTAATAGTAAATAGAAAGTCTTTAAGACTTAAAAGGAGTTGTATCTTATGTTTAAATCAATATTCAGCAAAAAGAAAAAAGCAAGTGAAGTAAGTTTTGAGGATATAACAAATAGATTACTAGATAAAAATAGCAAATTAGCGGAGCAACTTAAAAAGAAATAGTGCTAAATAATAATAAAATAATATAGAATGAAGGAGTTTGATTAATTATGGAAAATATAAATACAAATATAGATTATTCAACATTAACTAATGATGAATAATCTATACAATATCAAGAAGCTAGAAACAATTTTTTCAGAGCTGAATTAGGAACTGATGAAGAGACAGAAGCAGAAAATACATTTAGAAAAATATCAAGAGAAGTTTCAGAACGTAAAAATTTTGACTTAGCAATGTATAAAATGCAATCACAATTACAAATAGAATCTTTGACCGTAATACAAGAACAACAAAACCAAAATAAAACAAATTTGAAAGGAAGTAATAATATGAGAACAATAAGAGGATTAATTAAAAGTGCAGTAATAACAGGAGTAATCACAATAATGACAGTTATACCAACTATGGCAGATACAAACGATTCAAGTATATTAAATCATTATACTAACTCTAAAGGCGATGTAGTAACAGTATATAAAGATAAGACAACGTATATTAATAGTGATGTAAATATTCAATCCTTAGATTATTTAGATAATTCTGTTACAATTGAAAAAGATAGCCATTTATATAAGTTTTATGTAGACGAGCCAAGAGAATATTACTTGAATGAAGCTATTAACATTACTTTTAACAATAATAATAATAAAATAGTAGATTGTGTAGTTGATAATCAACCGACTATATATAATACCACTATAGACTCAATACAGGGCAATATAGCGACTTTAGATGTGAATGGTAATAAATACACGTTTGAAAATGAAGAAGGTTCTGACGGCTGGAATGTAGGTGAAAAATGCAAGGTTATTATTCAAGATGGTAAACTATTAGAAGTTAGACCGATTCCACTTGCTGAGAGATAAATATATTTTATTATTATATTAATTTATTTAAAATATATATTGCAATATCATAAATTACTTGGTATACTATATATAAGAAGTAAAACAAATTAAAAAGAATAAAGGAGATTGATTTATATGAAAAGAGAATTTGATGGAAAAGTAAAATTAACTGGTGTAGGTTATGCAGATGGAATAAAAGCAGAAAAGTTAATTGTTGGTGATATATTAGCTTGTTCTTTTGGATATTCAGAAAAGATAGTTAAAATTGAAGATATAAGTAAATCATATATATTAGTTACTCTTGAATATGAATCAATTTGTACACATAAAACAGAAGTTGCTGAGAAGAAAATTAAAAAAGATAGAATAGTTCCAGTATCTAAATTAGTTGAAGAAGTTAAAAAAGAAACTATAGAATCAATAGAAATTACTGAAACTTTTGAAAGTGTCGAAGCTGAAATAGAAATAATTGAAAAAGAATTATTAAAAGAAGTCAGATTAAATAAATTAATTGAAGGAACTGGATTCAATACAATTATATTAGAATGTATTACACCTTTTGATTGTGGACGATACAAAGTTAAACAAGGACATATAAAACGTATTGATTCTAAGAAATGGGAAGAATATAAAGACGATGATTGTTTTGAAAGTTGTGGAGCGGTTCATCCAAAATTATTTTATAAAGTTGTTCAAAATGGTATTATTAAAACTCAATATGGAGATGAGTTATATAATAAACTAATGGATTTGTATAAAAAATCTAATATGTTACTAGGAATTTAGAATAATATAAAAAGAAGGTGAAAAATGATTACTCATAATTGCAATAATTTAAGATGTGGAGGTAATTTTAGTGGACAATGCAGACAAGTATATTTTACTTGTAGTTTACATATGATGATTGGAACAGATCAACAAAGAGCCTTAGAAGATATATTAAAAGAAAAAGGTAAAGACTTTTATAAAGAGTATAGAAAATATATCAAATAATGAATTGTTAAAATTAGTATTTTTATTTTGAAATTTAATAAATTAATCAAAGGAAAGTATGGATAAAAATTATAAATAAATATTAAATATATAGAGAAATATTCAATAATGATATATAATATTATAATTAAGGAGTGATTTTCAATTGAAGAAATTGCCAAAGAATACAAATAATATTATTAAAAATAAGGTGGTAAAAATGGACATTTTGGGTGGAGAAGCGGATGGTAAGAAACTAATTTTATATTCAGACCATTATAAAGCAGAATCTATATTTAAAGATAATGAATTAGAAATAAAAGTTACTTCTAATAAAATGACTGAAAATAATAAATATACACAAATACCATTTATAAGAGGAATTTATATTTTCTTTATGCAAAAGGTAAGTAAAGGTGATAAGAAAAAGAGAAAAATAACAATAAATATATTTGATATTATGGCTTTGTTTTTATATCTTTTAGATAATATTATTTTTAGAATATCTCTAATGGATTATGTATATATTTTATTTATGTTAATTCACGGGTTTTCAGTATTGTTTGATAAAAATATTGCAGAACTTCATGGAGCAGAACATATGATAAGTAATTATTATAATAAGTTTCATAAAATTAGTATAAATGATATAAATAAAATTAAAAAATCTAGTGTAGTGCATAGTAGATGTGGCAGTAATTTTTATGGAATGCAAATAATTATATTATTACTGTTAAAATTTCTTATTGATGATTATATGATTAGATATTTTATAATGACTTCATTAGTTTATGAAATTAGTTCAAGTGATAGTAAGATTTTGTATTGTATAACATATCCATTATATGTAATAGGAATGTTAATGCAAAGATTATTCTTTGTAAAACAACCAAAAGATATAGATATAAAACAGGCAATTAAAACAGTACAAGAATTGGAAGAATATGATAATGAAAGAATATAATTTGAATTGTAAAATATTAGGGACTTACTTACAAAAACAAAAGTTACAATAAAATTACATATTAGATTGTGAAAGAAACACAAAAAGAGTGCTTAATGATTTAGACATAACAAACACTCTTTTAAGAAACAAATCATCCAATAGCTATGATAGTATTCAAGTACCAATGAATAAAACTTAGTGTTCGTAGCACTAAGCATCTTAATTATATATAGATATTAAATTAAAGTCAAATAAATTTTTATATAAAACTTAAAATAAAACATAAGTTTTATCAAAATTTGTCGAATGGTTTCTATTGATATTTCTATTAATTTATTATATACTTAATACATAGATAAGGAACAAACAATTCAAGCAATCAAGTTAAGACATAAAAATAAATCTAGTGCAACGCTAGACGAACTATAGTAGATAGTAAATACATAATAAACAAATTAACAGAATAGAGGAAGCGTGATAATATGGCTACAGATAAAAATAAACAAAATATAAGATTTGCGAAAACAAGTGCATCTCAAAATAAAAAAGTAAGATATGACGGATTATTAAAAGATGAGGTAACATACATAAAGACAGTTAAGAAACAAGAGCAATCAAGTAAAGACTTAGATAATTTTTATAAAACTGTTAAAAGAAATGAAGTTGGAGCTATTGATTGGGACGGTATGGATGAAACTCAATTAGATTACTTTGATTATATTTATAAAAGTAATGAAAAACTATTAAAGAAAATTAATAAACTAGAAGATACTAAAATAAAAGATACTGACAAAGTATTAAATATATTCTTACAATTAAATACCAACAGTCAATCGTTTTAAAGTATGTAGATTCAAGGGAATTAAAATAAGTTCCTTTGTATAAGCATATTAAATGCTAATAAATTAATACATAAAGGGAGAGATTAAAATGTTAAAAGAAAAATTAATTAAGTTTTATGATGATGAACTATTAGGAGTAAAGGATGAAAATGAAATTGTTTGGATGTCTGCAAATAAAACTATGCAAGACATAGGACTTTCAGAAGATCAATGTAAGAAGCAAGCTAGAAATATTAAGAATGATATTGTATTATCACAAGGTTATAAAATGATGAGTGCCAAATATGGCACTATGCAAGCAACTAAAGAAATGTATTTTATTAGAGAAGATTTTGTTACACTTTGGCTTGCTAAGATTTCATTGACTCCAACTATGCAAAAAGAGAACCCAAAAACAGTTGAAAAATTAGTTAAGTATCAATTTCAATGCAAAGATGTATTGCATGAAGCCTTCTTTGGAACTGAGGAAAAAAGACAACAAACTTATAATGACTTAGGTTTAGAAGGTGAAATAAAAGATTTAAAAGTAAAAATAGAAGATATGGACAAAACTATGGGGACATTAATAAATTCAGCTACAATCAATTCATATCAAGCAAAACAAATAAATAAACACGCAAGAGAAAGAGTTAGTACGATGTTAGGTGGAGCACATTCTAAAAAGTATAAAGACAATTCAAGAACGTATTTTAAAAATTTGTGGTTAGGGTTATGTGATACATTTAATGTTTCTGAATATCGTGATTTGAATCCATTGAATTATAGCAATGCTGTCACTTATGTTAGTAACTGGTCATTTAGCTAATTAAAAAAATATTTAAGGAACTATAAGAAAAAATTTTATAGTTCCTTTTGTTATATTTTCATAAGAAAAAATAATTTTACCACAATATTATAGCGTCAGAATGGATTCCAAGGCTATATTGAATCATAAGGAATACAATTGCACCTATAGAAATAAAATTCAGTTATGAGCCTATAAAGAGAATTTTTTCTTGTATTAAAAACAGGTGAACCGTAAACACTTGTTTTAATAACCAATTAAAAAACTTATTTTAATAAAAAATTCTATTAATTTATTTTAAAATTTATATACAACAATAAATTAAAAGAGTATAATTATATTTATCAGATGGGAATAAGTTGCAAAATAATTAAATTGTAATTGCTATAGAATCTGATATAATTATTATAAGAGAGGTGCTTTAAAGTATGGATAATGAAACATTAAAAGCAATAAGGACAATGTTAAAAGAAGAACTAGAACCAATAAAGGCTGACATCAAAGAATTAAAAGCAGATGTAAAAATAATTAAAGAAGACGTTAAAAGCTTAAAAGATAGCATGTCAGACATTCCGACAGATACAAAAGACATTGTTAAGGAAGTATCAGCACTGAGAAAAGATATGAGCAAAGTAGAACTTATAACGGCAAGTAACTGGGAAGAAGTCACAAAACTAAAATTAATCAAATAAAAAAACTATTATTGCTACTGTAGAAGGTAGCTTTCTTTTTTATCCATATTTAATTGAAAACAATAATCAATATTAACTTAAAACTATAATTTTATCTACTGAGGTTTTAGAACCCATAAACAATAAAACTTACTCACCACAATGCACCAGAATCAATTTTAAGACACATAGACATATACTAAGACCTATGAAATTTAAAACGCTTATATAGTCGATATGAGTTGTATTTGTATTAGATTCTATATAGTGTTGATAAATCCAGTATTTTCAGCAATAATAAAATAATTTTAAATATTTAAACAAATTAACAGAAATAGTATTGTATTATTTTAGATGATATGTTATACTTATATCAGAAGTTAAGTAACAGATAAAAATAAATTTAAGGGGTTGGAAGTTATGAAGAGAATAGTTACTAGAGATAAATGTGCAAAGTACATAGCAAAAAATAGTTTTTGTACCTTTGAGAGAGCAAAAGATTATATAGATAATGGTGTTGAAAATTTACCAAATAATAATATTAAATATTTAGGATATGGAAAGTTTGAAATAGAATATAAATAAAAATTAAAGCCACCTACCAGTTGGAGGTTAAGGCATAAAAGGAGATTGGGGATTATGTTAAATGAAAAATTATTAAAAGCAGTTGCAAAGTTAAATAGTGAATATGTAAACATAGAATTAGGAAATACAAGGTTTATAGATGTTATGGAGATTGAAGGTATCGGAAAATTTTTTGGAATTGGTTTAAAAGATATAGATGAAAAATTTTAAGCATTAAAAGATACTAAATATGAATATGAAAAATTTTGTGATTTATGTGATGATGGAAAAGAAGATGATTCAAAATTATTATCTGAGGTATTCGATTATTTAGAAATACAAAAATTTGCTCAATCCATTGTTAATAAAATTGCTACAAGAATGCAAGAAAGAATTAATGAAGTATTATAAGTAAGTTTGATAAGGAACGTGAGAGTCGCCGAAACTAGCTGACAGGCTAGTCGCTTACAAAAACATTTCAAGACAATTAAGTAAGACAGAATTTAAAACACTAGTGCAATGCTAGTTACATAAATAGAGTATAAATAAGCAACATAAAAGGAGGATAGTTACATTATGACAAATTTTAATAAAAATAATATTAATAAAAACACTAGAGGATTAGTAGTAGGAGGAATCAGTATAATTATTGCAGTATTGTATCATCAAAAAACAACAGATAATTTACAAAGTAAATTGGAGTATTGTAAAAGTAAGTTATCTGAAAGTGAAAGATATAAAAACAAATACTATGACGCTATTCAAAACTATGATTATGACTAAATTGGAGATGATGAGATGATTAAATTTAAAGATGTAAAGATAACTAAAGTAAAAATAGGTGGTACGATAAGTGCAAGTGACAGTGATTATGGAGCATATTGCAATTATTATAAAGTGAAATTAAAACATAAACCAACCGGAATAAAAATAGAGTATAAAACTGACTCAGACGATGAAGAAGAATATATAGAATCAATTAAAGCATTTGAAAAATTAAATAATTTAGTTGAAAATTTACTAAAAAATAAAGGGTAGATAAAATATCTATTTTATGGTAAAGTTGGTTTTGAAAAACAGAGTATAAACGAGTATTTAAGAGTATATGGAAGGTTAAAAATCCATTAAAACAAATTAAGATAAATATGAAAAGAATTATTGACATGATTTAGGTGATATGATAATATAAGGTTAAGAAATAAATTAATAATAATTACATAGAAGGAGTTGTATTAAAATGATAAATGTAGGAAAACAGAATCAAGAAATAATTGAAAAATTTTATGAGGACAATAAGGATTCAGTTATTGAATTATCACCAAAAGAAATTGGTTTAAGAGATGATATACATATTAAAGGAGCAAGAACTACAAGATTTAACAAAGACCTTGGATATGCTTTAAGAGCATTTAGAGAAAAACAATTAGAACTTAATAAAACTATTATTGTTAGAAAACTTAGCAACAAAGGTTATGTGTTAGTTTCAGGTTTAAAATGGTATAGGCTAGCACAATTATTAAATGTAAATATTAAATGTATTGTTGTAGATAGTAAATTATCTCATTGTAATTTTGAAAAGAATATTGGAATAATTCAAAAGCATACAAAACAACCAAAAGATACTGAATATTTTTTGAATTATAAAGATTTAGTGATATTAGACATAATGAAAATAAGACAACCTAAACGTGAAAAGAAATTAGCTAAGTTTGATATATTTGGGAATAACAAAGGTGTAGAAAGTGCTATAACTGTAAGACAAAGACCTGATGGGAAATATGCTCTAGTGGATGGATATATCAGTTATTTATGGCTTAAAGAACAAAAAGAGAAATGGATTCCAGTTAAAGTTGTTTAATAAATTAAAGGAGTTTACGATATTATGGAAAAATATTATGATAATGAAGAATTTTTATTAAAAAGAAAAAGAGAATTACTACAGGAGTTAGATAAAATAAATAATCAATTAAAATTTACAAAAGATGATAAATTAAAAGAAAATAAAAAAATAATTAAAACTATTCCAATTACGGAAGAAGAATTTTCAAGTAAAATAGAAAGATTGAAAAATAAAGATACAATAACAGTTGTAGCTACTGGTAATCTTGAATATCAAGGAAGTATTGGAGATAAAATTCTATACACTACTTGCAAATCTATAGAACAGGTAGCATGGTGTTTATACGGTTTTATAGTAAATGATGCTTATGAATCAGTATTAGATGTATATTAATGTAGTATGTGAATTTAAGGATATCTAATTAAGGTATCCTTATGTGGGCATATTAAAAAATAATATGTGAATAAATCAAAATAAAAGGAGAGAAGAGAATGGAGAAAGAAAAAATTAAAAAACTGTTTGAAAAATCTATAGGAGAGAATCACTTTAAAGAAATGATTATAACACAATTGTATTCTTGGGAATTGGTTTTAGAAAGGAAGAAATTAGCTGAAAAGACTATTGAAAGAAAAATTAAAAATATTTTAGACTTCTATGTATATCTTGATAGATCAAGATTAGGAGATAAAAAGAAAAGAATCAGAGCCATAGACATAAATAAACTTTGTTTTGAGTTTGTATGCGATGGAATGTACAATAATGATAATATAGAAAATGAGGGAACTAAAAGTTATCGTGAAAATATTTATTTTAATGTCATGGGTGGTATGAACTACATATTTGAGAATTACTTTGATAATATTCCAGAAATAATTAAACCATTAACAGATGAACAAAAAGAAGTTTTACAGGAAGTATCTAAAAATAAATTTTATAAGTGTACAAGTTTTAAAGATGAAGATAAAGAAAGTTTTTATGATAGTTTACAAGTTAAAATAATTGAAGAACTAGGTATAAAAGTGTATTTTGATGAAGGCAATTTACCATATGTTTTGAGTCATGAATTAGGACAACTTATAAACGTAGAACCCAAACATATTAGAGAAAAAATAAAGAAATTGAATGAGTTTTTGGAGTGTCGAAGTCTCGACCGTCCTTTAAAACATAGTAATTTCAACACTTTAGAAGATACATATATAAATTCTCAAAATAAAAAACAAGTTACAAGTAGAATATATAAAGATATGTTATTTTTCTATTTAATGGATTTATCAGCACAAGGAAATAAGAAAAATGATTTGTTAGAATTTAAACTTAAATACATAGATGCTTTTAACTATATAGAAAAAGAATACAATAGATTACTAATAGAAAATGCACAACTAAAAGAATCATTCTACAATATGTATAATGAAGTTAGAAAAAGAAATAGAGATTTATTAGTAGCAGATAATAATAAAAGAGCCAAGAAGAAAGCTTGTTAATACATAATAAATTAATATAATAAAAGAAAGGAACGAATAAAATGAAATATAACTTTAAATTAAAAAGCTTAAAATATTGCAATGTAGAAAACACAATATCTAAAGATAGTGTTCTTGTATTTAAGGACATAGATGAAGTTGTGAATTATGTAAAAAATAGAAATTTATATTTTTCCGAGGATAGATTATATTATGGTGACTATTTTTTAGACATAGATTTTACAACAGATGAAAAAGACCTTATAAAATATATTAAATATTATATTGAAGATATTGAAAAATTTGAAGAATCAAAGGAGATTGATGTAAAAATGAAAAAAGAATTTAGATTATTTGAATGGCAAGCAGACATTGTGAGAGATGACTCAAAAATAATAATGGCTAATATAAGTCGACAAGGTAGCAAAACTTTCCTATTAGCTAATAAAGTAATGTATGAGAAACCAAAGACAGTCTTATACATAAATAGTAATATGGGGCAATTAAGAATCTTAAAAGACCATTTTGAAGAAATATTTGCTTTGGATGATACTATAAGAGAATCAATTAGGTATTATAATTTCTCTAGAAAGAAATTGTTTATTGAATTTGATACAGGGGAAACGATAACTATATGTGATAAAGATGAAAGATTTGATGAAGATGAAATAATTGACATGGTTTTGTTTGACGATGGATTACCTCAATTAGATATTAAGGCTAAAAAGTATGTATCAGTATTTACCATTAAACATCCTATAATGAATTTGTTCAATTGCAGAAAAGATATTAGTTATCATGTAATAGGAATTAAGAAGCTTATAGAATCTGGTTATTTAACTAGAGAACAAATAGTAGATACTAAGAAACACATTGGAGATTTAATGTTTGACAAGGAATTCGACCTTTGTAATGAATATAAGGAGATGTTTGATGAAAAACCAATTAGAGGTCAAAGGAGAAATGCTAATTTATATGAAGAAAGTGCTGGTGATATAAATTTCACTAATACTATTGATTTTAAAGGTGCAATAATGCAAGAACAAAAAGTAAAAAATAAAAGGGTAAAAGAATATAATGATATAATAAAAGAAAATTTACAAAATATTAAAGACTTATTTATATCTGAAGAGTTTAAAGTAACTACTCAAAGAAAAACCAATAGAAGTTTTAGCCTAATAGTAATTAAAGAAACTGAGACAATGAAGATAGAACGAAAATTTAATTGTTTCAATGAATTAGAAAAAATAATGACAATCAATAAAGGAGAAGTAGATTTAAAATCATTTGTAGAAAACAAATTAAAGGATTTTATAGTAAGAAAAGCGTTAGAATACGATTTAAAATTAAAGTATAACAATGTTATATTAATAGTAACTAAAAATGATAATATAAAAGAAATATTTGAGGATATTTCATGTAGATGTCAATTTGATAAATCAACAATAGATGCTAGTAATTATAGTTATGCAACTGCTACATTAACTTATAGTGGAGCTAAGATAAAAATAAGGAAATTTGATGATAAATTTACAAGACGTAATTTAGGTTGTACAGGTAGAGTTGTTTTGTGTTATGGTGATTTTACAGAAGATGAAATCAATACTATCTTAACACCTATGAGTATAGAGACTGGGAAAGTACAAAGATTTATCATAGGAATGGATATGTTTGAATTATAAAATAAATTAATATAACAAATATAAAGGAGATTAAAAGTATGTTAGATAAAAAATTAAGAGAAAAATTATGGGTTTTAATTGAAGAATCAAAGAAGAATGCTAACTTTAAATCAGCTAAACAATGTGAAAACTTATGTAAATTACTAAATGAAAATTGTAAAATAAGAGATACTATGGATTGGCTTATGATGGAATTTTCTGAAATAATGAATGAGTTTATAAGTGATAAAGAATTTAAATTATTATATAAAGAAAATATGGGATTTGTAAACAAAGATAAGGATTTAGATTTTATTTCATGGGTAGTTTTACAAGGAAAAGAATTATATGATGATTACTTTACAAGAGGATTCATTGCTATACATTTATACATAAGTGATAATAAAATAGATGTGTCAGATTATGAATATGAATCTATGATGGATGCTTTTCATTGGATTGAGAAATAAATTAAATAATAAAAATTAAAAACGGGGGAACATTAGATTTCCCTGTTTTAATAAGAAAGAAGGATTAATATGGAAGATAAACAATTATATTATATAAAAAGAATAAATGACTATATAAAAGAAAATAAAATTAATAAAACACAATTTGCTAAATTAATAAATAAAAACCCTTCACAATTAAGTAATTTTTTAAATAATGATTATAGGTGTATGGAAAATTATAGAATATACCAAGATATTATGAGATTTGTTAGGGACTATGACTATAAAACTAATAGAAAAAATAATTTAGAAAAATACGGATTAGAGATATCTAATGGTACAATATATGATATAAAAATGCTATGCGAGAATATCAATAAAAGTTTATCTGAGAATAGTAATAAAGTTCATATATTTATAGAAGATGAAAACTGGAGTGAAAATGATGACGCACTAAAATATATTGAGAAATATGATATCAATTTTAAAGTTAGTAATCGAAATAAAATGGGTATATGTACGGATTCCGATAGGAACGTAACCATTGATTTAGATTGGATTGATAATGATAAGGTTAAGCAATTATTAGAGGATGTAAAAATATTTGATTAAAACTGAAAGGATATTATGAAGAATGAATATAAAAGAATTATATGAAAGAGATAAAGAATATTTTAATAAATTGGTTAAGTCATATTTAAACGAAGGATTAAGCTATAAAGATGCCTATGAAAGTGCTTGTTATAGTTGTGAAGGAGAATCCTATGATATAATTAAAGATAAAAACGCCAGTGTGGATTATTTGATTACTACAATAAAAGAAGAGTACAAAGATATTCAACGAGAAAAAGGATTATATGAAGAAGTTTATCCTTTTGTAAATATGAGTGTTTATAATAATAAAAATAAATTGATTAAGAAATATAAACATACTTATGAAGGATACATGAATTTTTTAATAGGTTTAAAATTACAAAAAATTAAACAAGTAAAATGCTTATATATAATGTATAAAACAGAATATTCTGGTTGCACTACTGAAAGATGGTATGAGATTTATTTATAAAAATAAATTAATATAAAATACTTTTAATAATAGGTATATTCTTTCAAATTAATGGTATAATAGTAATATAATATTTTGAAAGGTGTGTTGAGAATGTTAAAAATATTAAATGGTTATAGTTGGTTGGAAGAAGAAATAGGTGAAGAAACATTAGAAATAAAGAAATGCTTAGAAAAAGGTTTGTTAAAGTATACAGATGATAAAGATAGACCTCAATTTATAGCATTAGAAAGTAACATTGATGCAGTCAAAGAGATTTTAGGTGAGGACTATAATAAACTAAAAGAAAAAGACTTTATAGAGTGGTTAAATTATGATTTTGGGGATGTTTATGAAAATCTAAAAATTGAAAATAATTGGAGAGATGAAATACTCATACCTATGAATAGAATTTTAACAATGATTGAAGACGAAGAATCAGAATGGTTTTCTGATGATATAAAATTAGAGATATATAATTCAGAACAACCTAATAACAAAGTGTTTGAATATTTAAATGATTTTGGTAGAGAACAGGCAAGAATGCAAATACAAGATTTGTTAGATAATATTGATGAACAAGAATTTAAATAAGCAATGAGGTATTAATATGAGTTGGGTTAAAGCTTTAAATGAAACTGATAAACAATTTTGTGATGAATGTGCTAATATAACAATAACTTCAACATATCTAATGGAAGAAACAATAAAGGAAAATATAGGTATTTTCCAAGCATTATTAATAAGGTTTTCTAAGGATAGGAATATGACAGTAGACGATATAACTAAAGATTTTGATAAATGTTTTGATATTATGAAATATTTATATATAACAAGTTCAAAAAGATTTCATTTGCTATATGACTGTTATATGGAGGAACTTAGAAGAATATTAAAAAGTAGTAATATACAAAATTTTAATATAGCTGATAAAAGAATTAAGGTATCACAAATAAAAGCTACTAATATCTTTAAACAATCTATGTCAGAATTAAAAACATTAGGAGATAATCTTATAAAAGATTGCATAGATTTTCAAAATGGATTTTTCAATGTTGATGAATTGGAAGAAAACAATGAGAATATGTCTAATGATATTATTGAAAATGTAAATAAAGATTTTGAGAAAGCTAAAAATAAGTATAATAAAATATTTAAGCAAAGAGATTTAATTAAATATTTAGAAGATAATGGTTATGAATATAAAAATACTGGAAGACATGCTAATTATACAGATGGAGTAAATACGATTCCTGTGCCAATACATGGCTCTAAGGATCTAGGATATGGATTGCAAAGAAAAATTCAAAAAGAAGTTGTAGCCCATAAAAATATGTTATAATATTTAATATTAATTTGAAAGGTGTGTTATTTTATGACTATAGAAGATATTTTATTCCGTATAGACAAATCAATAGAAGAACACGAAAGAGATATAGAAAAGAAGAAAAATGAATCTGGAGACAATTATGGAATGTCTATATTTATTAGAACATTGTCAATTGAACAATATAAAGGCATGATTTATGCGTATGAAAATTTAAAAAATGCAATATTAAAAGATAAGGATTAATAGAAGAAGGTTAATTAACCTTCTTCTATTATAATGACAAATTAATTCAATTAAAACTTATATTTTAAAAGGTCTTAAATCTATATATTGTGGTTTGCCTTATACTGGACATACTATATATAGTGGTTTTACAAATCATAATAAATTAATAAAAGCAAGGAGAGATAAAATGAATATAAATGTAGTAAGTTTATTTGATGGACATAGTACGGGAAGATTAGTACTAAAAAGAGCAGGAATTGAGGTATATAAGTATTTCGCAAGTGAAATTGATGAGAATGCAATGAAAATTAGTAAAAAGAATTTTGATGATATTATTAGATTAGGTAATGTTACTTTATTAGACGAAACTGAATTAAAAAAATTACCTAGAATTGATTTATTGATTGGAGGTAGTCCTTGTCAAAATAATTCAAGAGCAGGAGATAATAAAGGATTAGAAGGTACTGAAAGTAAATTATTCTTTGAATATTTAAGAGTATTAAACTGGATAAGAGATAATAATAATCCTAATGTACAATTTTTACTAGAAAATGTTGAAATGAAAAAAGCGACAAGAGATACTATCAGTAATTATATGAATTGTGAACCTATTGCGATTAATAGCAAACTCCTTTCAGCACAAAATAGACCTCGATTATATTGGACAAGTACATACATAGAACCACCAGAAGATAAACAAATTAAATTATTAGACATATTAGAAAATGTTGATACAAGCAATTACATAGATTATAAAGGACTCAAAATAGATCCTAGTATAAGTGAAAAAGCATATAACCTAATTGACGTTGTAGATGGCGAGGTAAGAATAAGTCAAGCTACAAAACAAGGATACATAGTTGCTAATAATGGAGATGGAGTCAATCTTCAGTTTCCAACAAGTAAAACAAGACGAGGAAGAGTTATAAAAGAAAAATCTAATACTTTAGATTGTAGTTGTGACATATGTGTTTACTATGATGGTATAATTAGAAAATTTACCATAGTAGAATTAGAAAGGCTACAAACATTGCCAGACGGTTATACTAAAGCTGATGGTTTAAGTGATAAAGCAAGAATTAAAGCTATTGGTAATGGTTGGACAGGTGATATTATTGTAGATATATTGAAACAATATAAATTTGATTGATATATAATAAATTAAAATAAAATATTTTTAAAAAGCACTTGTAATTCTCTGTCAATTTGATATAATAAGAACATAGAAATACATAAACAAATTAAAACAAAGAGAGGTTGATTGGTATGAAAAACATGATGGTAATGGATATGAGTGAAGAAATAAAAGGCGAAACAATAAAAACTGTAGATTTTGGAGAAATAGAAATTGTAAAATCAGTAACAAAATTTGATACATTAATAGATAGTATAGAAGATAGCGAAGAAGATATATTTTACTCAATATATCAAGTAGCAGAAGGTTATATAGTAGCTGTTCAAGATAAATAAATATAAAATGGTCGTATATTTAATATATTTTGAAGTTATTTATATTATGTAGATAACTTCAAAATTGTATATAAAAATATATTATTAAGAAATACATAGAAAAATAGTCAAAAATTATTTATAATTAGATAGAAATAAATACAACTTTTATATTATTATAAAGTAACAATTTAGGATGGTGATAAAAAATGTTAAAGTTTTATGAAAATAATATAGAATTTCTCAATGAAGAGTTTATTGAAAGTCTACAAGGTAATGGTTATTTTGTTTATTATACTCAAAATAGTCTATATGATGACGATGTTATGCTTACTTTAGATTCTCATATATTTGAATCATATGATACAATTATAATTTGTAATGAAAATTTAAAAATATATAGTAGACGTAATATACTTGCATCTATAAGAAGTAAAGGTAAAAGAAAGCCAGAAATATTATTCTCGTATAATGATTTAGTAGAAAATGGTCAAAGAGTAGAGTCGTGGGATATAGTATAATTACCATAAAATCTAAATTTTACTTGGTAATAAATGTAAAATAGTTAATGGAATTGTAGTAAAATGCAGTTCTTTTTCTTATATATAAAATTAAAAAATAATTAGGTTTAATTCTATTAATTTGTTGCAATAGTAAAAATACTATGCTATACTTAGTACATAGATAAGAGATAGGCATAGTTTAAATAAATTAATAGATATAAGGAGTTGATTTAAATGAAAAATTTTGAAAATTACTATGGTATTTTAACAGATGCTCAACCAGAAACATTTACAAAAGTATTCATAGAAAAACAAAATCATGAAGGTATTAAAGAGTTAGGTTATACATATAAAATAGTTGCTGATAAATTAAAAATAAAAGAAATCATAAAACAATTAGAAACTAGATATAAATATTATTATGATATTCAAGAAGATAAGTTTTATGATATTGAAGACTTAAAAGAATTATTAGAAAAATAAAAACAAATTAATGGAAAGAGGAGGTTTTAATTATGAATGAAATTGTTAAGTTAAACAATAAAAACTGTAATAAATGTCCTTTTAAACAATTAGAAATTATCAGTATTAATCCAGTTATAAAATCTTGCAAAAATTGCAATAATAATGAATAGAGATAAAAATATTTAAAAAAGGAAGTATTAATAAGAATGATAAATGATTATGTAAGAATGGTTCATTCAGCTATGCAAAATAGAGAAGAAGATATAATTATGGTTCATAAAAACAGATTGTCAGATGAAGATATTAGTTTAATAGAAGAGTTGACAGAGATATATGATAAAACAGTTGTATTTGGTTCATTACAGGAGATTTTAAACAATAAGGATAAGAATGTATATGTAGTAGAATAAATTTATATAAGGAGTGAGAGGTTATGTTTATGAATTATCCATTATCTAATTGGATTGGATTATTAGAATATTGTGGAATAGTTTTAGTATTATCTATATTTATAGGTGCAGTAAGTTGTATATTAGTTAATAAAATATTACATAAGAAAAGAAAAAACAATTATAAAGCGAAAAAAACAGAGAAGAAAAGCTATTTCATAGATGTGGCTTAAATAGAAAGGATTGATTTTAATGTATCAGATAGGCGAGATAATAGTAATTATAGGTAATAATATAGAATTAACAGTTGAGATAATTAAAATCAATTTAGATGGCACATATAGTGTTTTAAAAGATGATGGAACTATGATAAGAATATATAGGGAAGATATTAAAGGATGAGTTACTTTAAAACAGGAACTTTAACAGAATATAAATAAATTAAAACATGAAAGTAAAGGTGTATTAAAATGAAATATATAATAATTATGGAGAGATTTAAACCAGAATATAAAATATGTAAATATGATCCTAAAGAAGACGGAATTGAAGCAATTGAAAATTTAAAATATTTAACCAAGACTTTTGAAAAGGAAATTAAAGAAGAAATATTAAAAGTTTATTTAATAGTGGAATAAATACAAAAAAGTGTTACAATCAAACATAGAAGTATAGGAAGAAAAATGGAGTGAATAGAATGATTAAAATATGTATGATTTGTAGTAAGGAATTTGATGCTAAAGGAAATATAAAAACATGTAGTGAAGATTGCAGAAATATAGCCAAAAAAGTAAAAGATAATCAAAGGGCTAAAAAATATATGTTAAAATATAAAAAAATTACACTTCAAGAAAAATATTGTATTATATGTGGCGAAGAATTTGAAACATATAGAACTAGACAAATTCTATGTGGAAAAGAATCATGCGAAAAAATACACATGAAAAATCTATCAGACACCTACAGAAAAGAAAATAAGAAAAAGATTAGTAATAGACGTAAAATTTACTATGAAAAGAATAAAGAAGCTGAAAAGGCTCAAAATAAGATTAGATATTATCAAAAGAGAGGAAAGTCTAAAAAAATACAACGTAATGTTATGTCTGAAAAGAAAGAAAAATATAAAGAAGCTAACAGGGTATTGCTTATTCAAGCTTGTGCAGTGTGTAGAAGGCTATTTATCAAGAAAGGAGCGGAGCAAAAAACATGCGGAGAGACGGAGTGTAAAAAGACATATAGAAAAATATATCAAAGAAAATATAAGGCATATAAAAGAAAATTAATAAAGGAAACCTATTAAAGGTATTAATTTACTTGGTAATAAATAGTAATATTTAAATAAAGAAAGTGGGTGTTAAAGATGTTTTATTTTCCTACTATATCAAGTCATTTTAAAAGAAATGAATATAGGACAAAAGTTATTAACCGATTAGAACAAATAAAAGATGATGTTGATAGTTTAGTAAGATGGGATAAAGATTTTACTGATGAATGTAATAGAAGTGTAATTTATGACAAAGATGAATATAATAAAGATTATTTAGAATTACAAAGAATAATAAATAAAATAATAGGAGTGAAATAAAATGAATTTATCAGAAGCATGTCAATCAGCAAGAGAAGGAAGCTTTGTATCTCATCAATCATTTGGTCGAGGAGAAAGTATGCATGAGTATAATTTTAATCTATATTATGAAGATGGAGCAAATCTAACTCATACTAATTTTATAGAAGAATTAGGAACATATGAATGGGCTAAACAAGGATGGTATATTAAATATCCTAAAGAAAAAGTAGATGTAGAAAAGCTTAAAAAGATGCATGAAATTAATAAAGGAAGAATGGTTAGCGGATTAGAAACTTATGAAGATTGCATTAAGAAATAAATTAATATTCTTATAAAAATCAAATTTTAATAGATGTGGAGGAATGGAAATGTTAAGGCTAAAATTAGAAGGTAAACAAACGGACATTATAAGAGAATTTAAATTAGTTGATAATCCAAATAATTGGATATTAGATAATGCACAATACTATGAAGAAAATAAAATCATATTAGATAAGCAGGGTAATGTAACTAAAGAAAAAATTATAGGGCAAATGTCTAATTATAGATATGATAAATACAAATATAAATTAGAGAAACAAGGATATCAAGAGATTTAAGGAGGAGTAACAATGAAAGGATATAAATTAAAAATAGGTGAAGTACAATATGAACAAATATCAGAAATATTTTCAATAAATGAACAAATCATACTCGATAAAAGAAATGAGATAGAACAAAAATATATAAGTGAAATTATAGAGAGTGATGATTATAAATTATTATCAAATAAACAATTTCAAAAAGAAGTATTAAAAGATTTTGAATGGAATCATTTTGGACAGAAATATATTTATATTAATAATCCAGTTGTTAGATATAAAAATTCTAATGGTGAGGAAATAACACAATTATATTGTAACTATATTGATGAAGATGATATAACTTTAGATGTGTATAAACATTTAACACTTAAAGAGATTGACATATTAGAATAGGGGGATGTAGGTAATGGAAATAGTAGAAGAATCTATCAATAAACAAATTATAGAAAAGTATAAAGATGAATTATTCCTGTTTGGAGAAACCGAGAAAGATTTAAAGAATAAGCATATAATAAAGGTTCTTAATGAATCTAATGAAGTAGTTTCCATAGCAATGTACAGTAAGTTAGATGATGAGGAATTAGAGTTATACATAGATGTACATAAACAAAATAATGTCAAAGATACAATATGTAATGGAATCTATTTAGATGCTATTACAAGCTTAAAGCGTGGTTACAATGTGTGTAAAGATATTATTAATTATCTAATGAATAAAAGCCAAATCATATGGTGTTATAGTCATTGTGATGCTGTAGGCTTCTGGGAAAATAAAATGAATTGGTTTGATTTAGGTGAGAATATTTTTGTTAATCAATTAAGTTAGGAGGATTTGAAAATGAAATATAATTTCTTTGAACAGATAATGAAAGTTTGTGATAATTATAATATAAATGCAACTTTAAAGTTTGTAGGTGATGTTAATACAAAGATTAATGAACTCATAGAGCGTGGAACTAGTGAAAGCTGGATTAAAGAGAATATGGAAGTGCTAGTCTTAGAATAAGATAAATAAATTAATAGAAGAAAGCTTAAAATTATAACTGGAATATGATATATTATTAATAAGGAAATACATATCAAGTTAAGGAAATTAATGTTAAAATAATATTTATGAGGATGGTGTTAATAGATATGAATATATCACATAAAATTAGAAAAGTAATAAATGAAAATCCAAATTTACCAATAAAAATTATGCCAACTATGGATGATGACGATATAGAACATTATGAGCCTAGTGATGTAATGATTAAAGATATTGCTTATTATGATGATAAATATTATGATAAAGGACAAGTTGAATATGATGTTTTTTATAGTAAAAAAGGTAGTGGACTAAAAGATATTGAAATAGATAAACAAGTAGAGGATATTATAAATTCATTAAAATGGGAAAAGACAATAGTTATTATGTTTTAGGTAAATTAGTTCTTTTACTTGGTTATAATATGTAAATGAAAGTATAATATAGTTAATATTAAGGAGTGATAAAAATGATAAAGTGTGAAAAAGATTTTATAAAAATATTAGTAGCTGAAGGTGAATGGATTAAAGATAGTAAGTCATGTAAATTTAGAAAAGCGAAAATATTAGAAAAAGATTCGATTATAAATAGTCAATATAAAGAGCTAATAGGAAAAACGTTTAATATTAAATATAGAAGTAACTATAAAAATTATGAGGATATTATTTGTATTGAATGTAATGGCAAAGAAATTTGGTTAGAAGATGATGAGTATAAATTTTTAGATGAGTTACCTGAATATATAAAAGATAAAAACGAGATATTAAAACTAAATAGAACAAAAGAATTTTACGGTGGATTGTGGTTAGATTATGAGTATGAAGATGGATATAAAATAAAGAATAATTGCAGTTTAAAAGTTGAATATATATTAGACGATGGAAAAGAATATGAGATTGCAACCAAAGAAGAATATGAGACTGAATTGATTGAAGCAATTAATAGCAGAAAAGATTATATAGAATCTAAGATATCAGCATGTCAAAAAGAATTAAAAGTTTTAGAAAATTTGAAAACACAAAAGTAAGTAAATCAAGAGTTTTATTAATAGTGATTGTCAATTATAAAAATACGTTATTTGAGAAAGTTGGTATAATATGAATGGAGAAAATTTTGTTAAAGCTGTTCAATATTTAGAAGCTGGTTATATTATTCAAAGTTCTTTGTCTGATATAAAGATAAAGAAAATACAAAATAATTATTACTATTCTTTTGAGGAACGCACAGAATGGAAACTTTGTGAGGACAATTATCACTTATTTAGGACTGGAGAAATTAAAAATACTTGGTATATATTTGCGAATGATAACGAAAAACAATAATAATGTAAAAAGTGCGAAGAAAGGAAGTTGATAATATGAATAATTTAGATGTATCGGGGTTATTAATGACTTATTCAATGAAATGTAAAGATGCTAGAGATAGTGAACATCTTAAGGAATTAGTAAGAGATTTAAAGAAAGAATTAAATTCAGAAGAAATTAAAAAGTTAAGAGTTGATTAATTCGCAATTCTAAGTTGTGGTGAATTATTTAAAAGAGTTATTTCATTAAGAGTAAGGAGGTGTTAAGATGAATTATATGAGAGCAGATAGACTTATACAATTAATTAAAGAAAATTATAAAGACATGAATGAAGAAGATTATCAAGAAATCAAAAATACAATTGAAAATATAGCTAAAAAGAAAATTGATGATGTTTTTGGTAGAGTATTAGGAGAAAATTAAGAGTGTAGAATAATCTATGCTCTTTTTCATATTACAATCAAATCGGTATTTTAAGTGATAAAAATAAATGGAATAATTTGAGAATTATATAGTATAATATTAATGTAAGATATTTCTTCTCAAAATTCTTACGTTCTATTATATTTTAAAAGTTAAGAAAATGGGAAAGGAAAGATAATTGATAATGTGTATCTTTCCTTTTTCATTTGTTTTTATATTAAAGATAATATATAATTTCAAGTATAAAGTAATGACAGGAGAATTATTTATGGATAATAAAGTGGATTTAGAATTAATAAAAGCTGAATATAAAAATATGAGTAATTTAGTAATTCTAAAAGGTAGTTGGACAGATGAAGAGAACACTTATAATAATAAAATTGAATTACAAATAATAGATAAAGTTGTTGGTATTATAGTAGAAAATACGATATCTTATATAGAATCTTTAGAAAAATCAATTTATGATTCAAGTGAATATTTTGAAACCTATATAGGTTATTTGAAAATAGATGATAAAATATTTAAATTAGAAAAAATATATGGTCAGGGTTGTTTGTGTGGAATTAAATATGAAAAAGAAGGAAGTATCAAAGACGGATTTACTTTAGCGAATATTGAAGATGTTATTGCATGGATGGAGATATAAAAATGGGATTTAAAGAGAATATTAAAAATAGAAGATTAAAATTAAACATGACATTAGATGAAGTATCCAACAAGCTAGGAGTAAGCAAACCAACACTACAGAGATATGAAAGTGGTGTAATTTCTAATGTACCATTTGACAAGATAGAAAGATTAGCAGATATATTAAAAACTACTCCTAGTTACTTAATGGGTTGGAGTAATGATTGTTTAACTAGAGATGAAATAGAGTTGTTAAATAAATACAATAGTCTTGATGATATGGGCAAACATACAATTAGTATTGTTTTAGAAATGGAATTAAATAGAATAAACAGGTAAAAATAATTCTATTAATTTATTTAAAAAGTATTGATTTGTTGGTAAAGTATGCTATAATTATATTATCAGATAAGTTCTAAGCCATTCGGCAGTAACTAAAGAAGCTATTCACATTTATAGCTGAATTGATACATAAAGTTAGAAATAAATTAATATAGAAAGAGAGTTGAAAGTTATGGAAGATGAAACTAAAAAATGCTCAATATGTGGTAAGCTACATAATAAAGAAGATATAGATTCATTTAGAATTAATCAATGGGATGGATTTTGTCATAGCAGTGAAGGAATTTATATATGCAAAGATTGTTTTGAAGAAACTATAAAAATGACAGAAAAGGGTATGTTTTTAACTTATAATGGTTATCTATATCATTATAGACCTGATTGTTTTGTTAGAATTAATAGTAAACATGACATAGATAGAATATTTAATAAAGACTATTATGATATTTTAAATACATTTGAAGAACAGAATGAAAACAGAGAAAGAAAACATAATTGGTAATTTAAGTTAAAATATTGAATTTAAAAGGAGTGAAATATAAATATGAAATATGAAATATTTAAAGAAATTTCAGAATTGATAAAAATAGAACAAACTATTGAATATAATATAATGGATTGGATGAATTATTATAACCATGATATAATGGAGGCAATTTATATTAAAGGTTTTAATAATGGAGGATTTTTAATATTGGATATTTTATTTTTAGATAAGAATTTAGAAGAACAAAAGCATACATTAACAGTTGGTGTACATAAAGATAAATTAACAATATATGAAAATTATAATGAGTTATTAAATTGTTTATTTAGTAAGTTTAGAGCATATCCGTATAAATATTTTGAAAGATATGGATTGAACGATGTAGAATTAATTAAAAAGAATATGATATAATTAAATTCTAGAATAATGAAGTAGGTGATATAATGAAAGTAATAAAGGTCAAAAGTGGGAATAGTTTTTATGCAGTAGGTGTAACTTTAATAGATAAAAGCGATGGATTTTCTTACGGAATTGTAAATGATAAGCATGAAAATGGCACAGAAATATTTAAAGGAACAAAAAAGAAATGTATTGAATACTTGGAGAAATTAAATTAATTTATTTAAAATCATAATTTTAAAAGGAGTGAAATAAATGAAAATTAAAGAAAAGATAGATGATTCACTAAAAAGAGTTGAAATATTTATATGTGATAATGAAGAATTTATTGAATTTAAATATCAATATGGAATATGGTATAAAATAATAGATAATAAGGAAGCAATTAAAGCTGAAGGATGGACTTATGAAGATTTTATTAATCAAGTCCTAAATCAATATCCATTAGACTCTGTAAAAAGTTTTAAGTTAAATAATATAAGTAAATAGAGGAGCATAATAATGAGCGAAACAATTAAATGTAAAAATTGCAATAAAGATAGTAATTATATAGATAGTGAATGTTTGAGAATTAGTGATGTTTATGATAAAACTGATTTTAAATTTATTATGACTGTTGACGGAGGTTCATTATTTCTATGTGATGAATGTTATATTAAAGTAAAAGCACTTGCAGAACAAATATATAGTATTGTTAAAGATGAAGATATAATGCTATTTAATTTACTATACGCTGATAAATAAGGAGTGAAATATATGGGATTATTCAGATGGTTTGTTAAGTTGGGAGAATATGGAGAATTTGTGGCAGATGGATATGCTTATGCTGAAAACAACAATAAGTTGTTAGAAGAATTAAAATGGAAATACAATAATGAATATCACAATGTTACAATAGAAGATGATTGGGAATTTGATAATGACGATATAGAAAGTCTTAAAATGTTAGAGTTTGTTCAATATGTTGAGACGAAAATTGCAGTAAGATGGGAAGATTAGGATAAATTAATAATTTCATTAGAAGTGGAGGTAGTAAAATGAATGTAGGGGATATAGTAGTGTATAGTAACAATTTAAGATTAAGAAAATGTGAAGATGGTAGAAAATATGCAATTTCATTTGATATATATAGAATTGAATCTTTAGAAGAAGATTTTGGTGGCTACATAGATGTAATAGATATTAATACTAGCAGACCATTAAGAGCAAGAAAAGATTGTTTAATTAGAGTTTATGGAGGTTGAATAATATGAACATTAAACATATATATAAAAGTTTTAAAAAAGTATTAATATTTTTATTTTGTATATTATCATTCTCTTGGGGCATGACATTACTAAAATTTACAGATATAATTGATTTTAAATGGTATTTGATATCTGCAATAATTTTATTTCCAATATGGGGTTATTTAATTATTAAAAAATAAGTCGTTAAATACATTGTTTTAGTTGGATATAATAAAATAAATATATAAAAAGGAGCTAATAAAAATGAAGGATATAGTAGTATTTAAAAAGACAGAAGAATTACATAGGTATGATTTATGGATTACTTTTGATAAACAGGAAGAATTAGATTTATGGCTAGAAACAACACTTGAAAATAAAGACAACTTAATGGTTATGCAAACATTCAAAAGAAGAAACATAAAGTATTATAAATGTGAAGAATGTGAACAGATTAGTTCTGCTGATGATATAAATAATGCGACTATTAAGTATTTTGGAGAAGGTATAGAACCAATTACAGGAGTAAAATATGATGGAGATTATATGTGTCCTAAGTGTAATACATTAATATGTGGTGAATGTTTTGAGGAGATTGATTAAAACTATCATTTCATTATAAATTAAAGGAGTGATTGTATGAAAAAAAGAACGGTTCCTTTTGGTTGAAATAAATATTGAAGAATTACCTAAAGACATTCAAGAAGGTTTAAAGTCTTTATACTCAAATAGATTAGAAAATGCAAAAACTATTGTGTTTTGTGCAGATATCCAAGAATATAATAAAGAGAAATAAATTAATGTATATTTTTAGAAAAATCAGTAATAAAACTATTGATTTTTCCATAAAATAGATATATAATAGAATTACAAGATAAAACAAATTAATAGAACAAAGAAAGGATTGATTGATATGAAAGCTAGAGAAGATAAGTTGATAGAAAATGCTGAAAACTTTTTAAACTATTGTAGAACAATGAAAGGATTAACTACAGATACTTTAAAATCTTATAGAAGTGATTTACATTTACTATTTGATTTTTTAAAAATACATAAGAATAAGAAAGATATAACTAACATGGTTATTAAAAAGGTTGAACTAAAAGATTTAAATGCTTTTATGATGTATTTAGAAAACAAAGAAAAAAGTTGTGGAGCATCTGCAAGAACAAGAAAAACTTACACTTTGAAATCTTATTTTGAATATCTACAAAACATAGAAAAACTTATCACAGTAAATCCAGCTTATGGTCTAATAGTCCCTAAAAAGCAAAAGAGAAATCCAATCTATCTATCTTTAAATGAAAGCAAACAATTATTAACTTCAATGAATAAGAATAATGAAAATTATACTAGAGATTATTGTATTGTGACATTATTCCTACAAACAGGCATGAGACTTTCTGAACTAGAGGGTATCAAGGTTGATAATATTAAAGGTGATGTATTAACTGTTATTGGTAAGGGGAACAAGGAGAGGACTATATACATGAATGAAACTTGTTTAAAAGTATTAAATGATTATTTAAATATAAGAGATGATTACAATATTTTAGATGGAAGATTGTTTAATATTAAAAAAGGAAGAATAGAAGTATTAGTAAAAGAATATATACAAAATTCTGGAATAAATGACTCTAGTAAGTATACTGTGCATAAATTAAGGCATACAAGTGCTACACTTATGTATAAATACGGAAAAGTAGATATAAGACAACTTCAGAGTATTCTTGGTCATTCATCAGTATCTAATACCCAAATTTATACTCATGTAGATGATGAACAAAGTCGTGAAGCTGTAAAGAGTAATCCATTGAACAATTTATAAGAAAGGAGAATCATATGAAATTCTTAAAAGAATTAATCAAACAATTATATGTTTCTATTACAACAATGTTTACAGTTGCATTCTTCTTAGAAATTAATAATATACAAAATTATTATTCTACAATGGATATATTAATCATTGCTTTAATAATAACTTATATTGGAGGATATGCATTATTGCAAGTATATGACATAACTAAAGAAAGCTTAAAATAAATCTTTTATCAAAAGTGACTAAGATTTAGTAAAATGGTATAATATTATAATAATTAAGGAGTGATTTTAATGAGTAAATCAGAAAATTTTATGGAAAGAATATTAAAAGATTTAAATATACCACATTGTGATCCTAAAAGTATGAAAATTGAAAAAGTTAGAATATTAGATTGTATATCTGTTAAAGATGATGGATTTGATGATTTAATTGGAAAAAGTTTTATAGTTGCATATAAATGTGAAAATCAAGTAGGTATAGAATATAATAAAAATATAGTATGGTTTAAAATTGGTGAATATGAATATGTGGAGGTATGAATAAAATGGAGAAAGCTAAATATATAGCAAAGAAAGAAGAAACTTTGTATAAAGATTTAGATAATGCAAGTAAAAAGTTAAAAGAAATTACAAATTGGTATACATTAAGCAATTATGAACTTAATTTTTCAGATGAAAAGAATCAAAAGTTATATATTCAAAAAGTTAATAATATTTATATTGAATTAAGAAAATTATTGATGGAAACTAAAAAGTTTAAATTAGCAACAAATTTAAAAGAATTAATCATCAATGATGAATATACAAAGTTAGAGTATCTAGAAGATTTAGAAAAATTAATTGAAGATATAGAGAAAGTAAAATAGGAAGCTAACTTAGACTTAATTTAAATAGGAGGTGATTAGAATATAAGTCTAAGTATTAATTATAAAAATAAATTATAAATAAATTTAAAAAAGAAAGAAGGTTTTTAGTATAGAAAATAAAATTGGTTTAATTTATGAAAAATCTCATAAATTAATAGAAGGAGAACTATATAAACTATGTAACAAGCATAAAATATTACGTCCAAATGAAGAACAATGGTTTCCATGCAATGGGGAATATTTTTATAAACATAAAACATCTTCAGATGGGTTATTTCCGTATTGTAAAGAATGTAATAAATTAATGTCAAGAGCATGGAGAAATGATAACCTAGAAAAGGTTAAAATTGCTCAATATAAATATGATCATTCTGAAATAAAAAGCAAGGCATTACGAGAAAATTCAAAAAGACAAAGAGAAACTGGATATCAAAAACAATGGCAACATAATAATAAAGATAAATTAAAAGAATATAATAATACATATTCCAATAAAGCACATAAGATAAATAATAAAGAATGGGTTGATTGTAAAGAGTATTTTGATAATAGTTGTGCTTATTGTGGAATGAGTGAGATTGAACATAAAGAAATATATAATCAACAATTACATAAGGAGCATGTAGATTGTAATGGTTCAGATGATTTAGGAAATTGTGTACCATCCTGTAAAAGATGCAATACTTCTAAACATCAATTTGATATAGAGGAGTGGTATAAGAAACAAGAATTCTTTAGTGAAGAAAAATTGGACAAGATATATAAATGGTTAAACGAAGAATATAAACTACATATACAAGAACATAAACCTAAACAAAAATATACTAGAAAAAATTCAATACATATAGAAAACACATCTCAAATAGATGTATAATATATTTACTATAAAAATCTGATTTTATGTTGATGGAGGTGTATAAAAATGGATTGGTTTTGGATAAAAAAGAGAAGAAAAGAAAAACAAGAAAATGAAGTTTTAGAAAAATCAATAAAAAATCAAACAACCAAATATTTACTAGATAGATATCTTTATATAGAAAGAATGCTTTGTTATAGTATTGATTATGAATCAAGAGAAAATTTTGAAAGAGAATCACAATACCTTTTAAAAGAACTAGACGAAAGAAAACATATATATTTAAATAGTTGTGGATGTGTTATGTTTAAAAATGTTGAAAACTTGATAAATTCTTAGATTTAAAAGGACTGGAGTAGGTGAATAAATGAATGATATTATAGATAGATGTATTGAAAAATTATATTTTTGTTCTAAATGGATTCCAAACAATAATTTTGTTGGCAGAACTTTTGATTATGTAAATAAAGATGAAAGAGTAATTGAATGTATAAAAAACTGCAATACAGAAATATTAGAAAAACTATTAGAAGACGACCAAGTATTTTATAGCACTGGTTATTCATATAGATGTGACACTGTTTTAGTATATATTTCTTTAAATAAACAATTAATAAAGAATATTATGAAAATTGATGATTATAGCTTATCAATATATAAATATGATATAGAAACTAAATATAATTTAGTTTAAAATGTTACTTTTATTTGAACCTTGGAGGTGAATAAATTGAAAAAATTAGAATTAACAAATGATGAAATAATAGTCATGGATATATTTTTAAATTCTAATCCTTGTATTAGCGGATGCTCATTACCTGAAATGCAAGATTATAAAAAAGATTGTAATGAATGTAGGCTTATCAAAATGCGTGATAATATTTTAAATAAATTAGGATTAATTTAAAATTATCAATGCTTCTTTCATACTTTTAATAATACATAATAAATTAAAACAAATTAACATTATGTGAAAGAGGAAATAAAAATGATAAATAATAATATAGTAAGTTTAACAATGGATAATGGAATTAATGTAAAGGTAGATAAAGGGAATATAAAAGGTGTGAATAAGTATGAGTTGGAAGACCATATTTCAGAATTATTTAAATTTAAAAAGAAATATAAATCAAAAGAATTAATAGAACTTTCTAGTGTCTGTGATTGTATGTGGAACTTAATGTTTTGTAGTATTAATAAAGAAAGTAGAGAAATGTCATTTAAATTATGTTAAAATATAGAAAAACAGTTAAGGTGGTTATGGGATGATTGAAGTTGGAGATAAAGTGAATGGTACAGATATGAATGGGAAAGAATTTCACAATGCTAAAGTAGTAAGCGTATTGAAAGCTTTCCAAGTGGCAATAATTAAAACTGGGATTGATAGATTGAATACTACAGAAGCGTATACAAGTAAGTTAGAAAGGATTGAAGAGTGATGAAAGATTTTTATGCGGAAAGAATTAAAGAAGAAAATGAGGATTTAAAAACATTAGGAGATAAAGGCGTTAATGTTAAAATGACTGACAAACAATATTCAATGCTGACATTACATGCCTTAAAGGTAGGTTTTAACAATGCTTCTGAATTATTAGGTAGTTTTACCGCTGATTTAACAGACCATCATTCTAATGGTTCTGATGAAAGAATGTATGCAGAACAATGGTTTGATAGAGCTTTTGGAATATGGGAAGAAACAAGATATTTCTTTAGATATTACTTATATGATAATGAAATAGAAGCTGAAGATTTTGACTTAGAGAACGATATTGATTATTTTGAAGAAGTTTATAGTGAATACTTAGAAGAAGCTGATAATAAAGATCATGAAAGTAAAGAGGAATGTCTTACTATTATAAAAGAAATGATAAAGGAGCTATAGGACATTTTAAATTGAATATTTTATATTAAGTTGGTATATGATTTATTAATTATTATATACTAACTTAATTATATAGATAATAAATTAAAATAATAAAGGAGATATTAAATGGGAAAAATTAAAACGACTGAACAATTTAAGGAAGAGATGAAAGTTAAAAATCCTAATATTGAAGTATTAGGAGAATATATAAATGATACAACAAAAATATTAGTTAAGGATAAAATATGTGGACATGAATGGAATACTTCCAATCCAAATAGATTATTAAAAGGACAAATATGTCCAAAATGTAGAATAGCTAGAAAAAATAAAAATCAAATTAAAGATAAAGTAGGAGAAATAAATTATAATAAATACGGAAGTAAAATGACTATTGTTGGGTATAGAAATTGTAAGGATATAGATGTTAAATTTGATAATGGTTCTTTTTTTAAAAACAAATTATACACAGAATTTAAAAAAGGAAATCTAATATCACCTTACGATAGACTCATTTGTGGTGTTGGATATTTAGGTGAGGGTGAACATGTCCCAACAATTAATAATAAAAATATACCACAATATTATACGTGGCTTGCTATGATAAAGAGATGTTATGATGAAAAACAACAAATAAAACAACCTACATATTTTGGTTGTAGTGTAGATAAAGAGTGGCATAATTTCCAAGTATTTGCTAAGTGGTGGGATGAAAATTATTATAAAATAGAAGGACAAAGAATGGAAGTGGATAAAGATATACTACATAAAGGGAATAAAGTTTACAGTCCTGAAAATTGTATTATTGTGCCTAATAATATAAATGCTTTAATTATAAGTTGTAAAAAAGTACGAGGAGAATATCCAATAGGTGTTGGAATTACAGAAAGTGGGAAATTTAGAGCAAGGTATAGTGACGCAATATTAGAAACTAGATTTCATTTAGGATGTTTTGATACTCCAGAGGAAGCTTTTTGTATTTATAAAAAGAATAAAGAAAAACATATAAAAGATGTCGCAGATTATTATAAAAACAAAATACCACAAAAACTATACGATGCTTTATATAAATATGAAGTTGAAATTACTGACTAACGTACAAAAAAATAAGCTAGGATTAATAATTACTTATCCTAGCTTATAAAATTAAATATAATATTCTAGATTGTCTTCAAAAAAATTTTTATTATCATTTTTGACATCTTTTCTTTTTCTACAATTATCTCTTAGCTCACATTGGTTGCATGGAAAGATTACAATGCTATTAGGACAGACTTTTAAAGCATAAGCGATATCTCTAATCAAATTTAATTTAGGAGAGCGAGTTCTAGTAATATTATCTTGTTCAAAAAAAGACAGGTAAGAAGGGGTGAGCCCTATTCTAAAAGATAATTCTTCTTGTGTCATGTGGCGAAAATTCCTATATTTTTTGAACAATAAAATATATTGACCTCTTTGTGGTTCTTTTAATTTTCTTTTTTTTATTTTCACTCTCTCCTTTCGACAATATAATACATACATAAACATTATACCAATTATATGAATGTCGAATCAATGCATAAAATATGGTAAAACTAAAAAAATACAAGAAAAACTTTACCTATGGTGTTGGAGGATTTTATACTAATTAATATATAATAGACATATGTAATTGATAAAAATTTAACAGTAAAATATTATTAAAGTCCAACAAACCATCTTGACCAAACATACGTTTGGTAGTAAAATAATATATAGAACATACATTCGTATTAAATTATGGAAATAAAAATAAACAATGTATTGCTATTTATGTTAATTTGTTATAAAATGAAATTGTAAGAACGTTATACACATTAATTTGTTTATATAAATATTAAAAATAAAAGGGAGAGATTCGTTTATGGAAATGAGAGTAAAAAATAATTATGAAGAAGTGGGACAAGTAGAAATTAGCTTTTCAAATTTTGAGGTACAAATGCTTATGTTAAAATCTGAGGGGGAAGGTATAGTATTAACTGATGAACAAGAAAAAGAAAAATATTTTAAAGAAGAAAATTTAGATAAGTTGTTTGAAATAATTAATAATAAGACAGTAAAGAAAATAAGCTACATAGATAATGATTATAATAAAATAAAAATAAATCAATTTTATTTTACATTACTAAATAATGAAAAATATACAGTGGAACTGCTATAATTTATGGTTAAATATGGACAACTAAATATTTTTATGGTAATATTAAACTATAAATTAAAAAATAGTCTTAAATAAAGGCTATTTTTTATTGCTTTTAATTTATTATAGTGATATAATTTAAATATAATAAATAGATTAATTATATTTGAGGAGTGAAAATAAATGAGTGATAAGATTAATATAAACATTTTAAAGGACAATTTAACATTGGTTATTCAAAATGAAATAGCGAATATGAGATTACAACAAGATATCAATAAAGAATTTAGTGCTAAAGGATTAAATTTAGATATTCCAGCATTACTATTCAATAAAGGGCTAACAGTACATGAAATAAAAAATGAAAATGTATTAATAGCTTTATCAAAATCAATTTTTAATTTTGCAAAAGCTAATGAAAAGAATTTAGGAGTTAATATAAATCCAACAGATTATTTTACAGGTACAGTATTAACGAATTATGAGGTATATCAAGAAGCTGAAAAGCAAGAAGAATTAAAAACAATTGTATTTGAAGATTGTCAAAAGGTTGGAAATAATGCTTATTGGTTTTTCATCAAAGCTAAACAACTTGCGCAAATAAAAGAAAATAATAAGTTGGGAAATTTTGAAGGGATTCAAAGAGCTAGAAAAATTGTAAAACTTCCAAATGGTGAAGAGATTGAAAAAATCAATGTAAATAAAGATGGAATTAATTCTTTAATTCAAAGATTTAAAAAACACAATATAAAACCAACAGCTATAACTTTTACTGTTTTAGATATGCCTAATAAAGAACCACAAGTTAAATTTATTCCTGAGTATAAGAAGAAGTTTGGAAGACTAGAAGTTACTCCAAATTTTGATAGTAATTCAATTAATTATACTCCAATGATAATAAATGATGGAAATCATAGATCTACTGCTTTAGCGGACGCTTATTTTGAAGACACAGAAGTTGAAGATGAAGGATTAGGTGTATTTTTCTTTTTAATGAGTCCAAGTGAAGCAAAACAATATACTTCCGATACTTTTGAACAAAATTCAACAGATAAAACCTATGCAAAAACTTTAAAAGATACACCAGAAAATAGATTTATACAATATGTAACTACTAATTCAAAAACATTAAAAAATAAGGTTGCAAATATTATTAGCGAATGTAAAGTAAAAAAATCATTAACTTATCTAAGTGTTCTTAATGATAGTGTAGAGTTTATGGATATTGAAAAAATAGATAATGACGTAACATCTGAAAGAGAAGCAAGAAAAATATCTAATATTATAGATATGTTAATTGAATATTTATCGTCTCAATACTTTGGTGACGATATAGAAGTAATGAAAGAACATAACTTTTTATTAAAACCTAATATGTTTGTTGGTTATCTTGCAATAGCGAACGTATTAAAAAACAATGAAAATTCAAGATTATTAGCTGGAGATGTGGCTGATAAGCTAATAAAAATTAATGAAGATTTAAATAAAAAATTTAAATTAGATATAAAAGATTGTAATGTAAAACACATATATGAATATTTTGAAAAGATAGCTAAGGAGGTAATGTAGAATGTATGAATTCTTAGATGAAGATGTAAAATATGATGGTTTAAATGAATATCTAAAAAGAAAAGCTGATTGGTTAGAAGAAGTCGAAGATAGATATTCAGATACTACAAAAAGAACTTACTGGATTTTGTTAAATACTAGAGTCAATTTCTTAGAATTAAACAAAGAGAAAGAATTGTATAATTGGACTAAACAAGAGATAATTCAAGCAATAAAAACTACTGCAACAACTTCAATGACAACAAAAAGTATGTTATTTACTACAATATCAAATTATATAGGTTGGGCATATAAAAAAGGTTATAACTATGTAGGGAATCCATGTGATTCAATTGATACAACTGGTTTATTTGATGTTAGTGATGAAGCTAAGAAACAACAGTACAAGACACTTCAAGAATTTAATGAATTTATATATGGATTAGATTGTACAGATGTAGACAGGGCAATGTTGACATTGTTAAGATATGGAGTTCCTATAGATAATGTGGGAACTATAAAATGGGAAGATGTAGATAGAGAAAAGAAAATTTTAAATGTTTATTCAGAAGAAAAAGGTTTGTTGGAATTGCCGATTGATAATTCATTTATAAGATTTATAGATTCAGCTAAAAATTGTTTTACTAAACCAAGAAAACAATCAAAAGCAAGTTTGAAAAGAGTTAATAAAAAAGAAACAGAAATGGAAGACATTAATTATTTAGATATAGGATTTATTATTAAAACAACTGAAAGAGTTGATTGGCAACATATGAGTGCCGAAGATGTATATAATAAACTAGGAAATCTTTCAAAAAGTAATGGAATTAATAGAATAAGTGTACCTAATTTAAATATGAATAGAAGATTTGATTTATTATTTGAAAAATATAAACAAAATGATATGGTTACAAATATTGATATAGATGATGTAAATGAAATATATGACAATACGTTTACAGTAAATAAAAACTCAAGAGTCCGAAGAGATTTTCAATTAATATCAGGATTAGATATAAAAACAAAAAAGAGAACTAATAAAAATATTTCTAAAGTTGAAAATAAAGAGATAGAAATTGAATTATCATCTGAATTAGAAGTAAGTATTGATTCAGAAAAGATAGAGAGCTAGGTTGGAGCAAGCATCCAACCTTTTCTTTTTGTTTATTTATTTGGCTTATTTGCTATGTTTAAGGAGTGTTTAAAATAAATTAACAGAACTACAAATTATTTTGATAAAAGTGTTGACATTATATTCCGTAGGGTATATTATTAGGTCATAGAAGAGATACAAACAAATTAATAAAAGAACAAAAATAAATTTAAAAAAGTATTGACAGAGTTACCACATGGTGGTAGGATAATATTCATAAGGAACAAGTCAATAAATTAAAAGAAATAAATAAATATTTTAAAAAAAGTATTGACAAGTTTGGAAATAAGATGTAACATAAGAGTATAGAAACAGGAACAAATTAATATAATAAAAAAGTAATTTTAAAGGGATTTAATAATTAGAGGAAGGTGGTTGTAATGTTAGAGTTAAGAGAACAACTAATGATGATTAAGTTGGAAATGGATAAAGAGGAATTAAAGAATGATAATAAGTTAATTGAAGCAAAGATAGAAGTTAAAGACCTAGATATTAATAAACAAATTAAACAAGTAAAAATAGAAGTTAACAATGTACATAGCAATAGAAATATTGCTGATAATAAAATAAATAATAATATAGATTTAAAGGATATTGAATGGGGTGAGGTATTATATGTCAATTTAGATGGGGGGCGATGGAGCGAACAAAATAATGACAGATTCGCTATTTGTATACAGAACGAAATTGGAAATAAGTATTCTCCTACTGTTATAGTAGCATTTGTTACAAGCCAACAAACTAAAAGTAAACTTCCAACGCATGTCGAGATTTCAGCAGGTCAATTTGGATTACCTAAAGATTCAATAGTTATGCTAGAGCAAGTAAGAACTTTAGATAAAAGAAGAATTAAAAGCAGAGTTGGAGTACTTGATGATATAACAAAAAAGAAAATTAAAATAGCAAAAGATATTTCAATGAATGAATTACAAGAAAAGACTCCACTTGAAAAACTGCCTAGATATATGCAAAATAAAATAAACAAACGATTAAATGCTATTAAGAATTGTGAAGAATTAATTATAGAAACCAAAACAGAAAGTTTAATCGACCTTCTGCGAAAAGAAAGAAGTGATTTATTATATGAATTACAAATATATTGTGAAGATAATAATCTAAATTACAGGGAATTTTATATGCAATGTGAGAAAGAAAAAGAAGTGATAGCAATATAACTTATGGTGGAATGGGGATGAGAAAATGATAAATAAGAGAAGAAGCGTAACAGATAGGATAGAAAGTGATGTATATCATAAATGGGATAATGAGATAAATGGAGTGGAAAAAGCTAGGAATATGCTAAAAAAAATGAGGTTTCAAGAAATAGATTCATTAAAAGATATAGATGAAATAAGATTATTATTAAGTGATTTAACAAATGCTGAAATAAAATGTATTGAACAAAATTTAAATGGTAGTATAACCTCGGCTAGATTATATTCAAAAGAACTTAAAGAAAAATTAGAGAACTATCCTAATTATTTAACCACACAAAGACATAAACAAGACTATGCAAAAGCTTTAAATAATTATGTTCATTGCTATAAAAAAGAATTATCAAATGAAGAATTAATAAAAATTTATAAATTTTGTTATGAAACTTATAAAAGATGTGATCCATATAATGTTGAAGGTTATTTAGAAAAGCTTATTGCTAAACTAAATTTAAGTTTATTAGAAAAAAATTTTAGTAATGTCCTTGTGGTTGCAGAGGACATGCTAATACATAACAATTCATCACAATATGATGAGGCTTTTCAAGAATTAATAAAGGAGGTAAACAATATAAATATTATATTGTGTGAGAAAATATTGTTATTGCAACAACAAATAAAAGTAAAATATGGTACATGCTAATAAATAACTAAATGTTATCCTTCTATTCATATGCATACTTCAGCATAAATATATTTTGTGTTGAAAAGATGCATATGAAGGAGGTGAAGTACAAATGAATAAATCAAAAGTAAAAGTATTTGTTTTAATGGCAGTAATAGCAATCGCTACAATGGCTAGTCAAATAAGTTGTTACGCAATTAGCTCTGGTAGAGGCTAGGAATTGTAACTAAAACAAATACATAACAACAAGACACAAACTAGGAGTAATCTTGGTTTGTGTTCTTTGTAATATTAAAAATAAATTAATAGAGGAGAATAGTTAATGAAAGAAAATAAAATTAGAAAAGTATTTTTAGAAAATTTACCTAGAAAAAAGAATAACAATAGTTTAATAAATTGGTTTGAATGTAAAAGTCATAAAGTTAAATTTATTTATTATGATAAAGAAGGTTGGGTTGAAATTGTAGAAGTAAAAAGAGAAAATAGTCTAACTATATTAGGTTTAAAATATTTAAATAAAGATATATTTTACATATGGACAGGTAATTTTCAGAATTGCCAATTAGGTGAATTATTAGGAATAAATACACGTAAACATTATTACAATGTAGGAGATATTATCGAAGTATCTACTGGAAAAATAAAGATTAAAGAACAATCAAGAAATAAAAATGATAATACAAAAGAATATATATTTGAATGCTTAGAATGTGGTTGGGAAAATGGAAGAATAAATGAGGGAAATTTGAAAAAGAAACAAGGTTGTGGATGTTGCTCTAATAAAGTACCAGTTTTAGGAATTAATACAATCGCTGATACAGACCCGTGGATGGTTAAGTTTTTTAAAAATACTAAAGATGCAGAATCAAGAACATTTGGAAGCCAAGACAAAGGATTATTACATTGTCCGATTTGTAAAGTTCCAAGAGATAATATGGCAATATCTACATTATATCGAGAAAAAGATATTTGTTGTCAAGTTTGTTCTGACGGATTTAGTTATGGTGAAAAATTTACATATAATCTACTTAAACAATTAAATTTACAAATAAAAAGACATAAACATTTTGATTGGTCTAAAAATGTATTATCAGAAATAGAGTCTTTATGTGGTAACAAAGAATATGATTTTTATATAGAACATAATAACATTGTGATAGAAACAAATGGACTTCAGCATTATGAAGAATGTAGTTTTTCTAGAAGAAGTTATTACGAAGAGTCTGAAAATGATAAATTAAAAGAAAAACTAGCTTTAAGTAATAATATAAAAGAAGAAAATTACATAGTAATTGACTGTAGGTATAGTAAATTTGAATACATAAAAAATAATATATTAAACAATGAAAAAATTAATAAACTATTTGATATATCTAAAATTAATTGGAATTTATGTGAACAAGAATCTTTAAGTTCGTATTTAGTTAAAGCTTGTGAATATTATAATCAAGGAGTAGGACATATGGAGATTGCTAAAATAATGGATATAGATTTTAAAACTGTTAAGAGGTACTTAAAAAGGGCAAGAGAATATAATCTATGCAATTATATATCAGCAGTAGAAATTCATGATAAAAATGTAATTAATGCAATTGAATTATGGAATAATGGAATACATAATGCTTCTGAAATAGGTAGACTACTTAATTTAGATAATACAGTAATAGGAGATTATTTAAAACAAGCGGAAGATGAGGGATTAATAGAATATAAGAAATTTATAAGAGATTCTAGTAAAAAATCAATTATAAATATAGAGTATAATAAAGAATTTACATCAATAAATGAATGTTATACAAATAGTGAAAAAGAATTTGGAATAAAACTTTATAGAAAAGGAATAACTCATGCTTGCAATACAGGACAGGAATACAAGGGATTGCATTTTCAATATGATAATAGATCAATACATATTTAATAAATTAATATAAAATAACATGAAATCTATTGACATTTAGATGTGGCAAGACTATACTGTTAATATAAACAAATTAATAGAATGATAGTGAAAGGAAAGATGAAAATGTGTATTGCAGTAGATTATGCCAATGAAATTAATAAACAAATTACAGAAGCTAAAGAATATTATAATAAACTTAGGATAAAAGATAAAGTATTTAATGATGTTCAACAGGATTTATTACATAAGATTGAAGGGTTAGAAAAGTTTAGTTTGTATACTGGATGGAAGTTTTGCAAAGCATTAAACAAATTAAGAAAAGCAAGGAGAACAACAAAGAATGAGTTAAAAACTATGGAATTATTAATTAAACAATTAGGAGGATTTTCTATAAAAGAATCAAACATTAATGGACAAGCAAATAGTTTGGAAAAATTGAATTTTGAAAACGGATATCATAAAAGGCAATTAGAAATGACTGGGGATATTTTAGAAGAAGTAGAAAATATAGTTAACAATATTGTTTATAGTAAAAAAGCAAGTGATGATTTGAATGAATTTAATTCAGATGAAAGTAAAATATATGAAGCATCTGAAAGAGTCCCTAAATTTAAAGGTAGTAATATTAAATTAAGATATACTTCAGAAAAGAATAAAAATAATGTAATTGAGAATAGGAAGTCAGCTTATAAAAGATATATAATCAATGAAAAAGAACAGTATATAGAATTCATTGATAGAAAAAAGAGTGTAACTAATCATTAAGAGGAGGATAAAAGTATGTTAAAATTAATAATGTTTACATTTGGATTGATTGTGTTAAGTGGCTTATTTAAAGTATATATTACTATAAATAACATTGACCAAGAAATCCAAGAAGAATTAAAAATAGTATGGTAGTCAATAAATTAATAGAAATATAACTAAATAAATTGAGATTTTAAGAAGAGTGAGGAGGAATATAAAATGAATAAAAGTAAAATAAGATTTGGATTAACTATAGGCAGTTGGATTGAATATAAAGACAAATATTATTATGGAGAACAAATAACAGAAGAATTGTGTGATTTACTAAATACAAAATATGAACAAAATGAATTAAAATTAGAAACAATTAATTACTTTAAAGATAAAAGAAAATTTATATCTAAAGTAATAGAAAAAAGAATAAAACCATTTTTAAATAAGAATCAAGCTGATGAATTGGCTAAAGAAAGATTATTAAAATCATGTCCAAAGGCTACAGATGAAATAATAGGGCAATTTCAATTAGATACTTTTGCTGGATGTTATGTCAAGGATAAAGTTATGGAAGATTTAATAGGATTATATACACAAATAAAAGATTATAATAATTTTGTATGTAATAAGTTCTTAGAGGAGGAATAAATATATGATTAAAGAATTAATATTAGAAGCTGATAGAATTATTGACAAAGAATGTAAATTTAATAGCTGTTATAAATGTGCATATAATGAAATGATTAATGAAAAAACAATATGCAATAGGGTTTATGATTTGAAAGCTAAATATTCAAAGGAAACAAATTAAGATAATAATAAATGAAAGAAGGATGATTAAAATGACAAATGAATTACAAAGAATAGCAAATGTACTAGGAATCAATATGCACTCAGAAAACTTATGTTTACTGATTCAAGATAAGATTAAGGAGAAAGATAAGAGTATAAAGAAACTGACTTTTACTAATGTAATGTTAAAGAATCAAGCAAACAAACAGGAAATAAACCCTATAGTTAAGTCAATTAAGATTAATGACTTAGAATACATAGATGAGATCAAAAATGGATTTGATAAGGCTTATAAGGGGTTAAGAAAAGAATATGATAGTATTCTTAAAGCGAATTACAATTTACGATTAGAGGTTGAAATATATAAGCAGGAATCATTAATGAATAAAATCAAGAAGATTGAAGGAGTGAGATAGATATGAATGAAGAAAGGCTTGAATTATGGAATTTCTCTAAAGAGTTAGATAACATTATTTCAAGTACATATTACTATTCTAAAGAAAAATATAGAAGTATTTGTGAAGAAATTACAGATAAAATATGGAAAGAAGAATTTATAAAGTTTAAGAATAAATACAAGAGTCAAGTAGATTTTGCCGAAGATTATTTAGGTATTAAATTAAAATGGTATCAAAAAATATTATTAGAAACGATATATAAGAAAAATAATTTACTATGGAATGTAGGAAGGAGATAATTATGAGTTTAACAAAGAAAAGTATTGAAAATAAATATAATTGTATACTTGATAAAGCATTTGGATTTGATAGTGGTAGTTCATTTTGGACATGCTTTGATAAGGATATGGAGTACATATGTGATGGATATACTTTGAAAGAAATAGAAGATAAATTAAAGTCTAAATAACATTCCAATAAATGGTGAATTTTAAAAGGAAATAAACTAATAGAAAGTATGAGGTACAAAGATGGAAACAGTAAACTTATCAGAAATTAAAAATTTTCAAAATTATATTCATAGTTCTAAAGATACTGCTGTTGTAGAAAGAATATTGTTTGAAATGGTAACTAAATTAAAGGGTAGAAAGCCAACTTGGTATTATAAAGGCAAGAAAATAATCATAGATATTACTAAAGAAAATATAGAAGAAATAGCTTATTGTGATAGTTGTGGCTATCAAGAGTCATCTAGTATAGACAATGAAGATGATGAGTATTGCCCTAAATGTGGAGGATATGGATATTTTGTAGGTCATAGAGTTAAAGGAAGACAACATGAAATATATTCAGATGAACAATGGAGTAAGCTACCTAATGACTTTAAAAAGAAATATATATATTTAAAAAGGTTTGATTATTTGAGAGAAGGCGAATAATATGAAAAGAGGATTAAGATCTAAATGTAATTTTTATGAAGATTATTCAGGATATAGTGAAAAGGAGTTGGATGAAAAGTTAGTAGCTTTAGGGATAGATATAAATAGTTTTTCTAACTATAATGATGACATGCCTATATATGAATTTAAATCATTAATTATACAAAATGAGTTATTTAAATTAAGAACTAAATAAATTAATAGAAGTAAGCGGTGATTGAATGATATTAAATCCAATAAGATTTTATAAAAAGGTTAAGAAGTACATTAAATGTCAAAAGAAAATTAAAAGGTTAAAAGAATATGGAGTGAATATATCGGTTAAATTTAAAGATATTCGTAATTATTAAAGGAGGAACTGATGAAATTAACAAAGAAAACTAAAAATATAATACTAAGAACAGAACCTAATTTTAAACAATATATAGCCTGTTTTGATACAGATTATTATTTAAAAAATAAAGAATATGTGAAAGTAATATTAAAACCAACTATATAAGATATTAAAAATCCATTCTTATTTATTACCAATAAAGGATTATATGATAGTAAATTTATTGGATTTGATGATATTAATGAATTTATGAAATATTGTAATGTGTACAATATTAAAGCTCAAGATATTGGTTATGTAACATTTAATATAAATACAACATCTATAAAATGTTATTGTCCTAGTTGTAAGAAAGAATTTTATGAAGATTTTGATTTAAGATACAAAGATGAGTTACCAACTAAAACTGAGAATGGTTATATGTTATATTGTACCGAATGTTATATATAAGTAAGTAAAATGTTAAGTGAATATAAAAATAAATTATAATTTAATCTAAAATTGTGATATTAATAAGGAGATGCGTAAAAATGGACTACATATTAATACAAGATTATGAAATATTATCTAATGATTATTATTGCATAATTGATAATAATAATAACCTTTTAGGTTACATAGATGAATTTATATCGGTCAAAGTAGGAGGAACAAGAGTTTCTATCAATAATGAAAAAGTAATGTTAAAAAAAGCTAAGGCTAGAAAAACTGATGATAAAGGAAGAAGTTATAGACCTATAATAACAATTTATTTGGAAAAGCAGATTGAAGACAGTGAAACTAAAAAAGTTTATAAGAATAATGAAGGTAATTACTATTATTCTTTCAATAAAGAAGATGATGAATATATTTGTTTATTTGATGAATTGCAATTCAAGTATGTGGAAATTCAAAAGAGAGAATGTGAAAAATCTGATAATCAAGTTTTAGTTAGTAGACTTCAAGTTTGGATATATTCTGAACGTTGGAATGATATTTTTTTAAATACAATTGATAGAATTGAGTGTAAACAAATCTATACAAGAGAATATAAAAAAGCTATTCCAGTAAAATATGTATTCTTGACTTTGATACAGGCAGAAGAATTTAAAAAGAATTATAAAAAGGATACTTATAATTCTTTACTGGAGAATAATGAATGGTTATGGAAAGTTAAAGGATTCTTACAAGGATATACAAAGTTAAATAGATGTGAAAAAAGAACAATTATAGATATTATAGAGGACATAGATTTATTTAAACCAATAGACTTTAAAAAGAAAGAATATATTAAAATAAATTAATTAAAAATAAGAAAAATTGGAAATATGTATATTCTTTCAAATATGCGGATATAATAACATTGATTAATTTGAAAGGATGTGCTTAATTATGAGCGAATATTGGATAAATAGTCCTATGATAAGTGATAATTTTAAAATGTCTAAGGATTTTATACAAGAAGCTTTATTATCTGAATTCAATATTAATATGTTGAATGAAAAAAGAAAATCTCAAGATTTATGTAAAAGGTATAATATTCAAAATATGAAAAAAGGAATGGTTGAATATGTAAGATTTCATACAAAATATTCTCAGTGGTTAATTAAGGAATGTATCAACAATGAATTTAATGTGATAAAAATGTTAAAAACCATTGTAAATATGGTTAATAAAGCAAATACATTTGATAAGAATAGAGGTATAGATTTTATAATTATAAATAATGAAATGTTATATGTTATTCCTTTATCATTTTTAGAATGGAAAATTGAATTAAATTCTAATTCAGAAATATCTAAGTATTTATTAAGTTTACTTAAACAGACTGACGGAGGATCAGTAGAAAGAGGATTTTCCATAGAAGAAGATAAGTATCCTAATGGTATAAATACCCCAAATGATTTTGTCAAGGCGTATATTGAACAATGGGATAGGTTAATTACTGGAAAAATAAAAATTTCAGATATTAAATTTACAGAACAAGTTGGATAATGATATAATGAGGCTATAGCTAGTCTGTAGCTCTCAAATATTTACATAAAATGGCTATTTTATCAAGTGATAATAAATTAAAATAAATATAAAAGGAGCGAATAATATAAATGAAATATATGGGTAGCAAAGCGAGATTGTCAAAAGATATATCTCCAATAATAAATAAATTAATAAAAGAGAATAATGTTGATGCGTACATAGAACCTTTTGTTGGTGGTGCTAATATGATGGAACATATTCAATGCAAAAATAAAATAGGTTATGATAATAATAAATATCTAATGGCTTTATGGAATGATTTAATAGATGGTTGGAATCCACCTTCAGAAATGAGTAGAGAAATGTATAATAACATTAAAAATAATAAAGATGAATATGGACAATCATTAGTTGCTATAGCTGGATTCTGTGCTACATATAATTCTAAATGGTTTGGAGGATATGCAGGAAAAGTAAATACTAAAATAGGAACTATTAGAGATTATTATGATGAAGCTATAAGAAATATATTAAAACAAAGAGATAGATTATTAGATACTAAATTTATACATTCAGATTATACAGAATTAAATCCAACAAGCAATCTAATATATTGTGATCCTCCATATCAAGGAACAACAAAATATGGTTCTAGCAAAGATTTTGATTATGAATTATTTTGGGACAAGGTTAGAGAATGGAGTGAAACTAATATAGTATTGGTCAGTGAATATAATGCCCCAGACGATTTTAAATGCATCTATGAAAAGACTTTAACTACTACATTAGATAAGAATAGCAGAAAACAAGATACAGAAAAATTATTTATACATAATAGCTATAGAAATAAATTAATAGAAATAATAAAGAAAGAAGGAATATAATAAATGAGATATGTAGGAAGTAAAAATAAATTAAGCAAAGAATTAGCACCAATTATACAATCATACATAACCCAAAATACTAAGGGATATTTAGAACCATTCGTAGGTGGGGCAAATATGATTGATAAAATACAATGTAAGAAACGTATAGGTTGTGATATACATGAGGAATTAATTGAACTATTAAAATATGCACAAGAATTTAGTGGTTTATTGCCCGAAAGAATATTAGAAGATAAGTACATAGAAGTCAAAAATAATAAGGATAAATATGAAAAATGGTTTGTGGGTTTAGTTGGATTCTGTGCTAGTTTTAGTGCTAAGTATTTTGGTGGATACGCTAGAGATAGTAAAGATGATAATAGTGGTAAATGGTCAGCAGGTGCAATTAAAAATCTAAAAAAACAAGCTCCTAACTTAGAAGGTATTGATTTCAAATGTACAAGCTTTTTAGATTTACCATTGGATAAAATTAATAACTACATCATCTATTGTGACATACCATATAGAGACACTACAAAATATAAAACAGAAAAGTTTCCATATGAAGAATTTTATAAATGGGTAAAAGATATGAGCGTACATAATACAGTTTTAATAAGTGAATATAATATGCCTGAAGAATTTGAATGTATATGGCAGAAAGAAATTATAGTAAACATTGATAGTAATAAAGTAGCTGGTGATGGTAAGAATATCAGAACTGAAAAGCTATTTACATATAAAAAATAAATTAAAATACATAAATAAACATATCAAATATAATTTATATTTATTTTATAGGTAAAATCTGATAGTATTAATACATAAATAAGGAAAAGAGTGATTATTATGGTAAGTGCTAGAGTTTTAAATTGTTCTAAAATGATAGATAATTATTATTTATGTATTAATGAAAAAGTAGCAGGTTTTGCACAAAGAATAGCAGAAAAAGGAGATATTATATATATTGTAGTTAAAGTGGATAAAGTTACAGTTTGTGGTGCTAGAGGAATTCTTGACGCACCTACCGATTACAAACCTTGGGAAGATGCAGATAAATATGTTCAATGCTTTAATATTATTAATTTGGAATATTGTCAACCTTTTGCCATAAATATAGTCAAACAATACGAAGGGAAATACTGGGGAGCAAAAATATTACAAATGTCTAAAACTATTAAAAACGAAACTACTGTAGATTTATTAAACAATACATTCAATGAAAACAAAATTAATAATGTTTTCATATTTGATGAATATAAAAAAGAAATTCAACAAAAGGAGGAAGATTCTAATAATAGTATTGATACTGAAGAAATTTGTGAAGAAAACAATGAAAAACTAGATATAATGGGAACTTTTCAAACTATTAAATTCAAAAATGAAACTGATAAAGTTATGGGATTAGAAGGGTTAGTTAGTGATAATTTTTACAATTTATTTACCCATTTCCAAGAGGAAGATAGTATTTTGATTTCAGATAATAGAAAGTTTAAAACTACATCAATTAAAAATTCAAACAAAGATAGAGTTATTGGAATCGAAACTATACCAGATGCAATAATGATAATCTATAATAAAAACAACAATTCTCCTTTTAAAGTAAATTTAATAGAGTATGAATGCTATGGAGAAGGGAAATTAAAAAGTAAAGAAAAATTTGAATATTTTAATGGTCATATAATCCCTCAATTAATGAGGTTTGCATCTAATTTTAGTATTGTTACTGATAATAACATAAGGAGAGATACTATTAATAATTGGACAGATAAGATAATTGAGTATGTAAATGAAAATGAAAACTTAAGAAGAAAAATAAAAGTATGGATGGAAAATATATATCCTAATATTAAAGAAAGAGAAGTTGACAGAAAATTTGAAAAAGAATTATGTAAATCATTTGAAATCAGTTTAAGAATAACTTTAATAATAGATGAACTAACACAAGAACAAAAAGACACCTTACAAAATGTAATCAAATCATTTAAATTAGATGACAATAAGGAAATAGACTTTAAATCATACATAGTAAGACTTGAACAAAAAATTGGGATAGTTGATAAAGAAGCTAGGTTTGCTTTATCTTTTCAAGAATAGTAAAAAAAACAAGAATAAGGCTATGACTAAGTTATAGCCTTTTAACTTTTGCTAAAAACCAAATAAAATTTGCATTTTAAATTGATTTTCAATTAATAAACATAAAATATTAAATATAAAACAGCCTGTAGGATAAAATATAATTGCTTAGAAAATAAATATCCAACAGGCTTAATTTTATGTATGAAATAGCAATAACAATAGCTATAAATATAACCATGTTTTTGTTATTTCATTACAATAGTATTATGTGTAATATAAAAATAAATATACATTAAGTTTAATAAATATTTGATACTTAAAAATTACTTTAATTTATTTTAATAAAGGATAAAAATTTTATCAAAAATGGTTATATTGTTAATGTTTTTTGGCAATAATATAACCATTGGAGGTGATTTAATTGGAATTTATGCCTATACCTAGTCAATTTCAAGTAAATAAATATTTATTTTTTAAAGGTTCTAATTACTCTAAATCTACTGAAATTACAAATTGGAACTTGTATATGAATTATATAGCTGACATTGAAAATGAATCTAATAAAGACTTATATGATTTTGGAGAAGATGAAATTAAAAAATGTAATGAAAAAGTCACAGACTTAAGTGACAGTATATTATATACATTTAATTCTTTTATTAAATTTTATTTAAAATGGTATTCTAAAAGTTATCATAAAGAACTCAAAGAATTTAAATTAAAACGAAAAAACAAAGTAGATAATTCTTGGTATATTTCTAAGTATAATTTTTTTAATTTGTGTAGAAAAATTTTTGAAGCAAATGGCATAGACAATGTTTTACCTTTAATATTAGCTAGATACGGTATTACTGGTCAGAAGATGATATATGCTAGGCAAATAAAGTGGAAAGATATAGATTTTAAAAATAAAGAAGTGATTATATTTAATGAAGAAGAAGAAATAATTCTGCATATTAGTGTGGATTCTGATTTCTTAAAATGGATGGATTTAGCAAAGGAAATCCATAAAAAGAAATATATTGATTTTAACAAAAACATTTTTCATATAATAAAAGGCAAAAACCATGAAATTGTTAATTATGATACACTTAATTCTAGAATTTACAAGGCGTGTAAGGTTATAAATATAAAGAGAATAGCACTATATGATTTAGAGAGTTCTGCAAGAATGGATTATTTATATGAATTATATAATGGGAAATATGATATAGATTTTGTAACCATAGAAGAAAAATTTAAAATATGGTATCCAAAAGAAATAATATGTAAAGCTAATATATATAAAATAATGCATATATTTTTTAATTGGTTAGGTGCAGTTGAGATTGAATACGACAGAAGGAAAAAGGTTAAAAAAGAACTAAATTTGCTTAATAATGAAGAAACAAAACATACAAAGGTTCATAAAAATTTAATTATTGAATGTGGTGATATTGCATATATATCCATTAAAAGAAATAATAGCGAAGTAAAAGTGATTATAGATAAAGAAGATATTTCAAAAGTGTCAAAATATCAATGGTTAATCAATATAAGTGGATTTATAATTACTAGAATTAACAAAGATGGAGTAACTAGAATATGGCATTTGTCTAATTTTGTATTGGATATAAATGATTATTATGATATAAAATATAGAAATGAAGATAAGTTAGATTGTAGAAAAGTTAATTTAATCATTGATGGAACAGAATTACGTAAGGAGGGTTAAATGCTTTCCTTATTTTTGTATGATATATTAGATTGAAAAATGGTATATAGTGAATATTAATACTATCTTAGTCTATAATATAGATTAAGGAGGTGTACATTAATGGGCTATGGAATAATAATAAAAAACTTTGGAAAACCACCAGATATAGTAGATAAAAATAAAAAACTCATGGAAGAAAAGAGAGAGTTATTAAAGAAACAATTTGAGGAAAAATCTAAGGAATTGACTAAAAATAATGAGATTATTGAAGTTGATAATAAGGAGGATAGCAACAATGACAAAATTCAGATTAATAAACATGCTGAACAACTAAAGATACTTAAAAATCAAATGAAAGTATTAAAAGTTGAAAAAACATTAGCTATTACAAAATCTAAAAAATTAGAAAAGAAAATTTTATCATATGCTAATACTAATAAGAAGTTAAATGATGATATAAATATAAACAAGACTAACCTTGTGAACTTAAAAGAAAAATATGATGATATTAAATTACAATATTATATATTACAAAAAGTTCATAAAGATTTATCAAAAGAATATTATAAATACAAGCGACAGATAGGGCAACAAAACATGCTTAGAAAACTTAGTGAAAAATTAGAATTATTATCAGTTTCAAACAGAGACTTAAGGACTCAATTAGGTGGTAAAACTGAAATTATTTCAACGTTAATTAAGGATGTAGACAGTTTAAGAATCAATAAACTTGATGGATATAGTAATTTGTATAAGCAACAAATAGAATCATTGGAAAATGATAAGTATAGCTTAAGTGTGGAAAATCAAAATTTAAGAAAAAAATTAGAAATATATGAACCTACTGAAAAAGTAAAAGAAATTGTAGTCGATACTACAAAAGAAAATAAACTAAGTATAAAATCAGATAATCCTAGACATGTTCTAGTTAAAATAAAAGAATCTATGGGTATGTTAAAGAATAACGATGATAAATACATTTATATAGACTATAATGGGAATACTTTTGATAATGTAAATGCTAGTAAGTATTATATAGAAGATTTAGAAGAAGTCTTTTGCGTAGCTGAATTTAATGATGAAAATAATGAATATGTAATTACAAATATATATCCTTATATTGAAAGTAAAGAAGAGTTGATTAGCCATCTTTATGAAATGAATTTAAGAAAAGATAATAAGCTTAAAGTGATTAGAACAGGGAATATAAAAAAAGAATACATCAATTATGAAAATTTTAATAATCAAAAAGTATTGATTATTAATTCATTTAATCAAAAATTATATATAAGTGAGTTAAAGAAATATAATTTAAAAGTTAGTGGATTTGATACCTATTCAGAAAGTCCACTAAAGATTATTTCAAAATTAGTGAGTTATGATGTAGTTATATGTTGTACTGGAACTTCAAGACATTATATAAATACTTTAATAGAGAATGCAAAAGACTACTACGTTAATAATGAGGTTAGGAATGAAAAGTATCAGTTTATGGAGCATGTTACCATAAGCAATTTGTTAAATAGAATTAATTATGCTATAGAAAATACTAAATAACAGAGTTGTGAGAACTATAATTGAATTTTTATAGTTCTCTTTTATTGCTTTTTAAAATATTTAAATAAATTAATAGAATTACTATTGCATTGATTGGTAGTTTATGATAATATTAGTTTAGACAAACAAATTAATAGAAATACATAAGGAAGTGATAATATGAAAAAGAGAGCAATGAAGAAATGGATTCCTAAAGATACTTGTTATTGTTATAACCCAAAAGCAAAATGTCCTTGGAGAAAATACATAACAACTATAAAAAGAAACAAAACAAATTGTGAACATGCCAATAATTGCAATGAAGAATGTTGGACAACTCCAAGAAATTCATGTCGTGATATAGTTTATACATGTGAATATTTAGGATATACCGATTATACGCAAGAAAGTCTTTTATGGGATGCTTGTAAAGAATGTAGAGTAAAAGATGATTATAATTATTTAAGAGATGCTAAGAAATATGGAAGAAGAAATAAAATTGAATAGAAGTGATATTTTATGGTAATATTTAGGAGGAATTAAAAATGAAAGTGATAGAATTAAAATATAACGGATCTGTAGAGAGAATATTTATTCCATTAAAAGAAGAACAATCTTCTATAGAAGGCTATCTTTTAACAGTTACGAGTTGTCGTATAAGAAGCAATGCATGGGTAAATCCAACAAAATATGAATATCTTACACCATGTAGTTTTAATGTAATAGCAAAAATAAAAATATTTAAAGGAGGAAAATCTACATGGAAATTTGAAAATGAATTTAATTTTGAAAATCCATTTATAGATAACGATAAAAATATGTTAAATATGTCGTTTATACATAAATTATCAGTAGATAAATTAGGATATGAAAAGTATCAAAATATGTTTTTAGATGAAGAAGATATAATATATAATAAAATTAAAAAATCAAAAGTATTAGATGATTATGAAATAGTAGAAACAGATTATAATTTAGACAAGAATAAAGAAATATATGTAAATATAAATAAATTAATGGAGGCATAGAAACTATGAAAGGTTTTAAATTTAAAAGAATAAAGAATAGGTTCAGATGGGAAAGCGATTTTATGATTTTAGAATTTTCAAATCCATCAATACAAGGGTTTGATGACTATATAAACTTAACAAGTGAAAAAGGAATTATGTATTATTACTATACAGTAAAAGTATTTAAGAAGATAGTAGTAGATTGGGATGATAACGACAATGAAATTATAAAATGGAAATTAGTAGGTAGTAGATGTACTCATGATTTTCCTATGATATTGGATTTAAAATGGATTCTTGATTATCAATTAAATGATGACACTAGAATAGATGGTCAAAAACATGAATATCAAAGTGGAGATATTAGATATTCAAAAGTACAAACAACTGAAGGATTCGCTTGTGATGATTTCTATGAGATAAACAAGAGTGTAGATTCAGAAGGAAAAGATGAAAGATATATAGTTTATTGTGGAACTACTTTTAATTGTCAAGGCGATCTAAATAGTGCTGGAATTAGAACTCCATATGTAGATAGAAAAGCTATTGAGGAACTATTTAAATGTGTATCTAGTTTTGTTCAATATTCATTAGATAAGCATAATGTAGAAAATGAAAACTGGAAGAATAGATTTGAAATAAAATATAATAAAATCTATGAATGTTATGCTGATAATAATACATTGGATAAGAATAGAGTAGAGTCCATTTATATTATAGGAGATATTTTAGATATAACAACATTAGTTAATAATAAGCAATATGAGTATTATAAGGCTAAAATATCAAAAATAAAAGATAATAATTTGATTTTAGAAAGTGGTGAAGTTGTTACTTTAGATTCTATAGTTTATATTATGGATGATATAATTGATGAAAAGTTAAAGTATAAAGAAAATGAAATAGCAGAAGACTTTTTAAGTATTCTATCAAAGGAGGAAAGAGAAGAGTTTAAAAACTGTAATATAGAACTATTATTGAATAAGTATAAAGAAGCTATAATTGATAGAACGTGGATGTGTAGAGATGAACATGAATTTGATATGGATTATAATACAGGAGATAGAGTAAATAAAGTAATTCCTATTGTTAAAGATGTAATAAATAAAATTAAGGTAAGTTTAGGCTAATGATTAAATGTAAAATTTTGTTAAAAGACGTGTTTTAATGGGAATTATTATCAATTAGAAAGGAGAAAAAATATGATACCAAAATATTATATTGTGGAAATAATTGAAGAAGTAGATTTATCATGGAATAGTAGGTGTTATGCAAAAGGCGTAAGAGTTATGGTTTGGGAAGATAAAAGTTTAGATTGTTATTGGACTGTGAATACTGTAGATAATTTTAAAACTCATTGTGCTAAAAAATTATATGAATTTGAAGGTAAAGAAATATAAGGAAGGTGATTAAAATAGCTAAAACAGAATTAACTGAGAAAATTGAACAAACCATATATAAAGAAACCTCTATTAGAGCAATCTTTGGTTGTTTTGAAGTGACTCTAGGATGGTATGGCAAAGGTAGAGTAGATTATATGACGATGGACACAAAAGATATTTTTAGATGCTACGAGATTAAGATAAGTAAGTCAGATTTTCATAGCGAACATGGTCATAATTTTGTAGGTCACTATAACTACTATGTTATGCCTAAAGAATTATATGAGCAAATTAAAGATGAAATCCCCAAAGAAATAGGTGTATATGGTAGTTATGAATGTAGAGATAATATATGTTTAACATTATTAAAGAAACCAAAGAAACGAGAACTAAAAGTAGAAATGGATATTCTAAAGAATTCTATGATAAGATCATTAAGTAGAGAAGTAACAAAGTTTTATAATACTTGTGATGAAAAATACATAAATAAATTAAAGAAAAGAATTGTTAAGCTAGAAAAATCTTATAAGGAAATGGAATCAAGAAGAATAGAAGCAAGTAATGAATTATTTTTTATAAAAGATAAAATTGAAAATCCTAGTGATTATTTGCCTAAGTCTAGAATAAATAGAATTAAATTAGTTTGTGAACGCAGGTTGAAGCAGAATGAAGACAATAAAGAACTAGAAGAAGTTATAAATGATTTAGAAATTTTGTTAAAGGAGAATGGAGAATTATGAGTTTAATAGATTTGCAATCTCAAGCAAAATCACAATTAATTACATATGATAATATCATAAAAAGCCTATCGCAAGAATTTAATATTAGTGAAATATATTTACAAAAATTATGCAAGGATATAAATACTAGAACCTCAAATTCTTATGCTATGGCTTTAAATATAATTCATACTGATTTGTCTAATGGACTAGATATTAATAAAATAATATTAAAGTATGGTTTAGATAAAGATTTAATATAAATAAATTAATATAAATATAGACAAGCAATAAGAAAAGTTGTAAGATATGATTAAGGAGGTAATATTTATGAAAAGATGTTTAAGTGAAATTCCAGAAGATAAAAGACAACCATACATAAGACAGGAAGCTATAAATAGAGTCTATAACAAATTAAACGAAAAGTTTAGAATAGTAAAGGAGTTAAAAAGAATATGAGTGATAATTTGTTCAAAGTTATGTGCGTAAACAACAATGGATGTTTTGAAAATTTAACAAAACAAAGTATGTATGAAGTTTTAGAAGAAGATGAAACAGAATATAACGTAAAAGATAATAAAGGTAACTGTTGGTATAACAAGGGTAGATTTGAAAGAATTAAGGAGGACAAGCAAGTGAAAGAGTATAAGTTACAAGAAGTAATTAATAATATTGAAGATGGAGAAGAATATAAGAGTGATAGTCCACTATGGGAAATTAAATCAATTAAAAAAGTGAATGGAAATATTAAATTTATCTTTAATGGTGCTAAAAATGATTCTGTAGGAGTAAATACAAATCAAAGATTTATTAAAGTAGGAACACCTGTAAACTTTATGAACATAATTAAGTCAGGAAAGTTGTGTAGAATTGATCATGAAATAGTAAATTGCTTATGTAAGGATGTCTTGCCATGTAGAGAAGAATGTATTAACAAGGATTATAAGTTGTTGTTAGAAGGAAAGTATTTACCATTAAGAAACATACTGGCAGTTTTACCTTGGAAATTAACAGAATCTGAATTTAGAACTGTTTTGGAAGAAGCAAAGTGGTACTTAGAAGAGAATTAACAATTGATAATCATTTTCATTTTTAAATACTGATTTTAATTAAAAGTTAGACTTGAAAACAAGAGTATGAGTGAGTATATGGAAGTATGAGAGAGTTTAAAATTGAACAAATTACAAAAATGATAGATTAATGAGAAAAGGAGAAATGAAAAATGGGAATGTATACACAAGTAAGAGGATGGTTAAATGTTGATAGTATAGGATGTGACAATTTAGGAGAAATACAAAGTAAATTAGAACAAGCAAAAGAATATTTTGAATCAGATGCAACTTTAAAAGATTCAGATAATGATACACTAGAAAGAAAATGGGTATGTCATGACACTATAGCTAATGGTGGAGGAAATGGTTCAGTATACATATTTTTTGGAACAGAATTAAAGAATTATGGAAATCCAGCTTATGAATGGATAAAGTTTTTACTTAAATATTTTCCAAATGCTGAAGGTCGAATTGATTTTCAATATGAGGAAGAAAATTATTGGGAAGATATTAATTATGAAGAAGAAAAAGAAACTGAGAGTAATCCTGGGTATTATCAAGAAGATAATAAAGGAAGTATGAGTAGATATTTGTTAATACGAGATGGAAAAATAATTAAAGATGATTATACAAGAACATGGTGTAAGGGTTATGGAAATATGTATGGAAAGTAATTCAAATAAATTAATAGAAGAAAGAGGTTAAAGAAATGTTTAAATTATTTAAAAAATCACAATTAAAAAGTAAATTAACTGAGAATGGTTTTCCTTGGCTGAAAGTTAAAAAAGATGTAATTAATAAGTACAGAGAGACTACTAATAAAAGTCATAACCTTACAGATTTTGAAATCCAGTACAAATTAAACAGAGGGTTTTATAGTTCAAGTACTGATAGTATTAATGAAGATAGAGATATTTGTTATTATGGCTACCTCAAAATAGTCAAAGATAATAGAACAAATACAATTACAGAAATACATAATAGTAAAAGCAACAGATGTGGCAGAATCCATTATAAAGAAAAAGACAAAATAAAAGGAATTTATATTTCAGTTTTTGGAGGTGAAATATAATGAGTAACATATTATATGTACCAGTAGGAAAGTCTGGAGCAGGTAAAGATTATATCACTGATAAAATATGCCAAGATTTCAATATGAAAAAAGTAATCAGCAGAACTACACGTAAACCAAGATTTAAAGGAGAAAATACACATTTATTTGTTTCTGAAGAACAAGCTAATGAGGAATGGGCTATAGCAATTGCAAGACAACCCGTTCCAAATAAAGATAAAATAGATAGGTATTATACTATAGAAGAAGATTTAAAAAATAAAGACTTTTATTTATTATTCCCTACAGGAGTAAAAAGTTTAAAAGAAAAAAATATAGATGTTCAAATTAAAACATTATATATAAAAACGCCTTGGTATATAAGAATATTTAGAATGATTAGACGAGGGGATAGTATATCTAATATTATTAAAAGGTTAACATATGAAATGAGTGAGTTTAAAGGGTTTAAAGGAGATTTGAATTTTAAAAATAATGATGAAATGTATATTTATTTTAGAGATAAAAATTTCTTGAATTACACATTATTAGATGGATTTATAAAGGAGGATTAAAATAAATGGAATGTACGATGTTTCAAGTAATAGCATTTTTAAATAAACTTTCAAATAAGGATAGAAAATTTAAAAGAGTTGGTGATGATAAATTCAAACTCTTCAAAGGCGTATATGGAGATTTGATGATAGAACTTAATGGAACTTATAGACCATGTCCAGTATTTTTGTATATGCAAGATAAATGGATTTTAGAAGAACAAGAATAATGCAAGCAATAATGTTTTCTGTAGGTGTGTCAATAGCTTTATTCTTAATAGTTCATTTTACAGAAAAGCATAAATAATAAATTAAGATAATAATATATAAGTATGAAGGAGAATGATTAAAATGTTAAAAGAAGTTATAAAAATGAATGTAGGTTCAGGTGTGGATTTAGAGTTTAGAAGTATAAAAGAAGTTTTAATATTTTGGTATGAAGATTTTAAGAATAAAATTTGGAACTGTGAAAATAAAGAGTTTACATATAGAGAGCTGAAGTTAAAAATTATTTATGATGTTGTATTGGATGAAAAAGGTAAAGTTATTGAAGAAACAGACTTTATAACAATTAGAAAAGATTTAGAAGAACAAATAAATCAAATCAATGAAATGTTAGAGGAGAGTAATAAATGATAGAAATATTAATATGGGGAAATCCAAAGAAAGAATTCAAAAGATTAAATATAAACCCTAAATTAACTTGGAAAGGGTATGATTGGAAAGAAACTGAAGAAATAAGAGTTTATTGTATAACTAGAGACGAATTTGATATATTATGTGATGATAAATATTCAGAAAATGATTGGCTTGATAGTTGTTGGAGATATGCTGAAGGCAGTAATATGGGAAGTCTAAATACTCAAAAGATAATTAATGGCAAAGCTTTAGAATGTTTTAGTTCATTAAGGCAACCATTATATGAAGATGATGAAGAGATTGATGATATGGAATATGACCACTTATTAGATTATTTATGTTATTGTTTAGGTGTTTCTACGGAAAGTAATATATGTGCAGTAGCAGTTGATTTAGCTAGATATAATCATATGTCTATGGTTGAATTATTTGAAAGATATCAAAGCAGATAAATAGTTAATTTTAACAAGTGTTAAATAAATTAATAGAAGAAAGGAAATGAGTAAATGAAAAGTAATATTTTTATACCAAAACAAATAAATGTAGGATTTCGAAATAGAGAAGATACATATACAAAGAAATTAGCTTATGTTATTTATTTTGACAATAAAGGAGTTTTAAGAAAAGAAACTTCATGGAATAGTTGGAGGGATGATGAAATAGACAACATAATATATGATAATGTTCCAACTGAAGGTTTTGTTTTAAACAAGAAAGTAGGGGATTACTCAAATGGTTGGGATCATAGACAAGCATATGTAAGAATCTATGATAGTCGTGATTTTGAATTTGAGATAACTATAGAAAACCTATTATATATATTAGAAAATACTAGTGCAATAAAAGGAAAAGGGCTTGAAGGGGAATTTGTATATGGATGGGACGGAAAAGATTTAATATTAATTCCTACATCATCTCCAGATTATCAAGAAATTCAAAAGTTTAATGATGTATTATTTGAGAATAAAAAATTTAAAGCAAAAGACTTAATAATAGGTGCTACATATAAAGATAAATCAATGAACGAATGGATTTACATGGGAAGATTTGATAAATGGTCAAGAGATTCAGAAAAAGTATATAGAAACAATAGCAGATATGGTTATGACTATGATTATATCTATAAAGATGTAAATAAAGGTAAACATCATTTCTTTGTGAAGGAGTCTTTGAATTACAGAGATGAGCCTTATTTAGAAACATTAATATTAAAATCATTAGGAGATAAATTTATAGATATAGTATCTTCAGAATGTGTTGAAAACTATGCTGATTTATTTGATAGACTAGAAAGAAAAACTGAATACTCCCCTTATGATGAAAGTAAAGATAAATTATTTAAATATACTTTTAAAGAATTTAAAGAAGATGCAGATAAAAGAAGGTGGTTTTATTTTTATAGTGGCGAAAACAATAGAATGGAATTAGATAAAAGAAGAGATGAACAAGGTGAATACGATACTGATGATTATAATATTTATAATAAATCAGATACTTATAAAAACGGATTTATAAAGAATACAACACTAAAAGAAATATATGACGAATTCCAACCAATGTATAAAAATAAATACTTACAAAATGGAAAGCTATATGAAAGGGAGAGATAAATAATGAGTAATATAAATGATAAAAAGATAATGGAGTTAAAGAAACAAATTGCAGAAAAGAAAAATAAATTAGAAGGTGTTAACAGATTTATACCTATAACAAATTGTTCTATAGAATTAGATGGTGTTAGACTCAATCTTAATACTTTGCAAAAAGAACAACTGATTCCACTTATGGTTAGATTAAACTGTTATATGTTATCAGCTAAAGATTTAGGCATGTTAGATGATTATAAAATAAGTGGATACAAGGTGGGCGAATGGATAGTAGATGTCAGAACCAAATTAGATATTCTTTCTAGAAAAGATGAAGAAATAAAACTTAAAGTTATGGAGTCTAAATTAGATAAGTTATTATCTGATGAAAAGAAAACTGAATTAGAACTAGATGAAATTGCAGAATTTTTAAAATAATAAAAACAGATAACTTCCTAGAATTAAAAATAAAAATCAGTTCTAGGAAATTACCGTAAATGGTTGATTTTAATAGAATAAATTAATAGAAAATATAAAGGAGAGATTAAGATGAAGAGAATGTTTTTAGATTTAGATGGAGAACAATTTTTTGATATAAGAGGTGAAAATTATGAGGTAATTAAGAGTTTCATAAATAGTAATTTTATTGGTCAAGGAAAACATTATGGTAGTTTGCCAGAAATTATAGATAATAAAAGCAAACCATTAATACTAATTAATTATACTGATGGCGATGATGACATTGAAGAAATAAATCATAATAGCATTGAAGAAACTATTAAAACATATGAGGAACAAGAAGATGTGGACAGTGTACAATATTTAGGATTTCCAACGGTTTTAAATGTTTAATTAAAAGATGGGAGGATATTAATATGTATAATGAATTAAAAAATAAAATTAAAGTATTAGAATTATCTGATTCAGAAATATTATGGTTAAGTGATATGATGTGTGGTGAATCTGATGGCTCAGAAGCTAGTAATTCTTTAGAAAAGAAAATAGATAAATTATATAAAGAGACTTTTAATAAATAAAAAGGCAATAAAATATGGATTTGAATGGAATATTAATAAATTATAAAAAGGAGATAGGAAAATGATTGATGAATTAATTAAAGAAATAGAAGAATTAAGAACAATAAAAACTAAATATGAATATTTACAAAAAGACAAAGAAACAATGTCAAAATTGTTATATAAATATATGATTAAAGAATATAACTCTAAATCCTATGACGAAAGAGCTGATGAATTTAGAGTTACTATATGTAAAGATTGCAAACTTAGGGGTTGTAATTATACAAAAGAGTTGCCTATTGATATATTAAAGCCAATAGAAAGCGATGTTTCTTTTATACCTAGTAAAATAAGTTGTAAAAAATTTAAATGGGATTAAAAACACGATAGATATGTTATTTTATGGTAAATATAAGGAGGAGAGTATATGGTAAAAATTTATAAAAATCCAAATGGAGACACAAGAACGGCTAAAAAAGATGTAAGTTTTGAGGAATTTCAACAAGCAAATGATATGCATAGGCGAGATGTTAAAAATGTCATGAAAGAGTTAGCTTATATGATAATGGATATAGGTTTCTCTCATGATATTACGAAGAAAACTGATGAAGAACTATTTTATAATAACCTTTTATCAACAATGAATGAAGGAACTGATTTTGTTAATAACGAATGGTATCAACTACATATAGCCAAAGAAAGACATCATCTATTATCTAATTGTCCTGAAGATGTAAATTTACTTGATGTATTAGAAATGATAACAGATTGTGTATGTGCTGGAATGTCTAGAAGTGGTGATGTAAGAGATGTTGAAATTAATGAGGAAATATTAAATAAAGCTTTGAAAAACACAGTAACAGTTATTAAAAATATGATAGAGTGTTCAAATTAAAAAGCAAATAAAATAAATGTTTCATTGGAAGTTGAAAGGAAGTGAGATTATGAATTGTCCAAAGTGTGGCAAAGAAATGAAACAGATTCATTGGGAAGGATTGTCTTTATTGAATCCTATGACTTGTGAAGAAGAACTAGAGTGTGAATGTGGAGTATATTATCAATTTTCATATGGTGCTGAAAGATGCTTAGATAAAGATGGCAATGAAATAGATTATTAAAGGAGGATAAATTGTAATGAGTAAAGATCTATGGGATTTAGCCAAAAGGGCTACTAAAATAGTAAAAGAACAAGTCAAACAAGATATAAATGAAGATGAAATGACAGGAATATTCTATCAAGAATTTTGTGAACCTACTTTAGCCGAAAAAGAATTATTAGGCGATTTATTAATTGGTGACAAAGCAATGGTCAAGATAGAAATAGAAGATTTAAAAAATATGAAAGGTAAAATAGGATATGTGTTAGGTGTAGATGTAAAATATCCTGAATATCCTATAAGTGTGAATTTAAAAGTAGGAGATGAATTTATTGAATGTAGATTTAAGAGAATTGAATTAGAAAAAGTATTCTGTTAAAATTCTAATTTGAAGGTAAATAAATTAACAGAAGAAAGGAGGTTGTATGATGTACATAGCTTTTGGAATTTATATGTTTATAGGTTTTTGGTTTATAAAACCTAAAGATATAAGAGATTTTCATTGGACATGGGTAGATTTTTCAGATGGATTCTTTCCATTGTGTATACCTATTTGGGTATGGCTAATAATGTGGTTACTTTGGTTACCAATAAAAATAATTCAATGGATATTAGGAGGATTTAATTAAATAACAACATAGAAGTTTCTAGCAGAGATTAAATTTGTTAGAAACTTTTTATATTATTTAAATAAATTAATAGAAAGACTATTGACTTATTAGGTTGGAAGATTTATACTAAAGATAAGCTAATAAGGAATGACAGATACATATAAATTGGATATAATATTAATAATGAAATGGAGTGGAATCAAATGAAAGATTTAAAATTGCCAATAATAAGTAAAGAAGAAAGAGAAGTAATATGGAACAATCTAAAAGAAGGTGATACTTTAGTTGAAATTGAATGGAACTCTTGGGGTGATAGTTATACTGTTAGGAATAGAAAGATCATAAAAAGAACCGCTAAAGGAAGTATTAGGTTAGATAACAATGAACTTCTAAAACATTTGGAATCTAAATATTATGTTGTAACTGACGAATTAAAAACTTGGTATAATATAATAGAAGTTGAAGAAAATTTATTTACCTTGTTTAATAAAGCATCAAGAGATAAAAAATATTTTAAGAATAATTTGACATATGAAGATATATTTAATTTAAAAGAAATATTGGAAAGAGCATTGCAAGGTAAAGAGTGTGAATAAGACCTTAAAAACTATATTTTAACAAAATTTAGGAGGAATTGAAATGCAAAAAGATTTAATAACAACTGAAATATTAGAAGAAATAAATTCAACATTAAAAGATAAAGGAACTTGTTTAAGAATAATCAGAGATGGTCAAGTTAATAATATTGTAAAAAGCTATAAACTTCAAATAGTAGATGAATTTATAGATTCACAATACATGTTACCTAATCCTAATAAAGAATGTGAAAAATTTATTAGAGATTTTTTTGAAAGTAAAGGTATAAAATTACCATACAGTAATCAAGTATTAAATATATGGGCATATGAGGAGGAAGTATAATGGATAGAAACATATTATTAACTTATATACATGTGAAAGGATATACTACTTATGAATGGTTTGAAGATATGGAAGAATGTAACGAATTTATAAAGGATTCTAAAGATAAAATTTATAAGATATTTGAATGTTGTCGAATTGGAATTGTTAAAGATATGGAAGAAGAATTAAATTATAAAATAGGGGAGGAATTATAAAATGGAAGAAAAAGAAATAGTTAAGAAAATAGAAGAATTTATCAATGAAACAAATAGAGAATTATTTGAACTTGATGAATATTTTAGTGTAAAAGGTAAAATTATAGAATGTGATAAAAAAGGTCAAACAATTAAGGTTCAAATATTAGATAAGAAGTATTCATTTTATTTTCAAGATAATGAAATACATGGAGTATTGACAGAACCATATGAAGTCAAAGAATATTTTAATTTTAAAAGTATTATATATTGGAAAGGGAAATTGTAAATGATAAAACATGAAGGGAAAAAATTGTTATTAACATAAATTCTATCTTTTATTAAAAATAAAAACATAAAAGGAGATACAATTATGGAAATAATAAAACGTTGTGGATGGATTCATTATGTTGATGAATTTTATAAGTTTGATTCTAATAAATCTGGAAAATGGATGTATTTCTTTAAAGATAAAGAATTTGTAGCTAAAATATGTGAGGATACCATAAAAAAGAATATTGTTGGTGAATCAAAACATACAGATGAAGAAATAGGAGTTACTTGTTTTTATCTTAATTGTGATGATATCAGAACACATAAAAAGATTCTATTGTACTTTATTGAAAATAATCTTATTTCTAAAACAAAAAGTGGAAGATTATATAATATACCCTTTAAATTAAATGCTCGGACTTCAGCAGGTGAATATGGTGATGAATTTCATTCAGATATAAAACTATCGAAATTCATTGATTTAAATACAGGAAAATGGTTGCTATAAAATAGATTTGAAAATAAAGTGTTAAAATATCTTTTAATTGAAGCGAGGTGAGTAAAATGGATTGTAAAAGATGTGGCAATGAGTTAAAGCAAATGGAAGATTTGGATTTCTTTGAATGTGAAGAATGTGAATTAATATATGATGAACAAGATAATGATATTACAGAAGATTATTTTGAGGGAATATATCAATAAATGAGAGAGGTGATTTTAAATTGTGTAAAACAAAAATACAGGAATATATAAAATTATTAGATGGTTATATTTGCAAAACAAATGAACATAATTTTAATATAAAGAATCAAAATATTATAATAGATAAAAATGTATTGTTATTAAATACTTTAGATGATATTCAATTAAAGAAGACATTAAATTTATTAGAAAGTATTTATGAATCTGAAATAAATATAAAAGAATTAATAAAAAATATAAGTCAATAAAGCAATAAGTTTATAATGAAAGGGAAAAGCTAATGATAAAAAATTTAAAATTAAATATAAATAAAACATATGAGTTGTATTTAGAATCCAAAGACTTAATTGAAAAAGGTCATTGTTATAATAATTGTATAAACATATTGGCAAATCTATTATTAGAAGATTACCATAAGGGAGAATATAAAATTGGTTATTGTTATACTGGAGGGCAAGACCACTATTTAGTTAGACATTGCGTTATTATTAATAAGAAGAATGAAGTAATTGATGTTACTGCGTTGTCAAAATACGAAGTTAAAGAACTTAGAAGATTATCAAAATTATATAATATACAATATTATATTTTTGCAGAATTAGATAGCCAACAATTATATTTTGCCCTAGAAAAAGCTAATTATGTTCCAGCATTAAAGAATATATTTAGTGAGAAAGAAAAAGAATTATATGAATATATAAGTAAATTAGGTTTAGAAATTAATAGTTGTGATTATAATATGTTTATTAAAGAGTTATTATAGGAGGATTTAAATATGAAAAAATTATATACTGAAGTGCAATATAGGGAATATGAAAAATTAATGGAGAAAATGGTTAATACTGATGATATATCAATTGGCTTTGAAATTCATGAAGAAATAAATATATGGTTAATTGATAATCATATAAGTCAGCAAGCAGAAGATCAAATGAACACAAGAATGGAAGAAGAAGATATAGATGAAATGAATGGAGTTAAAAAAGAAGGAAAATTAATAGAATTTCCAAAGAAAGAATAGATGTAAAGGCTTTAAAAGAGCCATTTTATGGTAATATTAGGTTTTAAGAACGGCTTAAATAGGGACTTTAGGAGGCATAAAAATTATGAAATTTACTAAAAAAGAAACAGATGATTTTATAGAACAATTAATATTCACTAATGAGTCAATGTGGACGGCATTATGTTCATGTGAAGAATTAACAAGAAAAGATATATTTAAAGAAATAGTCAATTCTGATAGTGAAGAAACTGAACAATTAAAGAAAATGATAGCTGAAAAATTCTATAAGAAAGCCAGTGAGAAAAGTGATGTAAAATTTGCTAAACCAGAAATGAGTGGAGATTTACAAGATTTTCAATTTCTTGGTGATGAATTAGAAAAATATTTAAAATAAGAGAGGTTATAATAATGAAATGTGAAGCTTGTAAATATGAATCATGGGATTTTGATAATAAGTTTGTAAAAATAAATCTAGTAGCTACAATTCAAAAGAAAAACAGAGATGATGATACATATGATGAAAAGGTTGAGATATTAGCGTGTCCAAAGTGTGGAACTTTAAAAATTAGCACAGATTGTTTACTATATTTAAATGAAGATGAGGAGGAATAATTATGAAAATAACAGCGACAAATTCAACAAGGTTTACAAAAATAGAAGAAATATTAGATAAATTAAAAGAAGATTTTACTAATAAATTTGAATCAGCAGAGTTTGTATTAGAAGGATGGGATGATATAAAATTAACATCATTAAATTGTTTTGATGAAGAAATTGTATTACCAAAGGGATTTATAATAGGACAGATACAATATCATATTTATCCAGAATACAAAAAAGATAAAGATGATATGATTACAGAAAAACAAAAATATAGAATTGAAATTGAAGGAACTTTAGAAGATCAGAAATATAAATTAATCTATAACAATTTATATACAATAGGTATAAAAATACGAGTTGAGTTATATTAAAATGAAGAATTTAGAGTAAGTGGAGGATTTCTTTATGACAATTAAAACAGTAATATATGATTATAAAATTGAAGCAGAAAGTTATATAAATAAACCAATTATTAAAGATAATATACCAATAGGAACAATTAGCAAGGCTACAAAGTTTGATTTAGGAATTGAAATAGAAGGACAGATATGGGATAAATATATATCTAGTTTTGTTGAATTTACTGACGATGAAGATAAAAGAGTTTGTAATAGTGTTAGCATAAGTCTATAAACAAATTAACAGAAATTAATTGACAATATAAAATAATAAGAGTAATATTATGGTTATAAATAAATTAATATAAGGAAGTGGATAATTATAAACAAATCAAAAATGTCAGAGCAATTTAAATTATTCCTACAATCACAAGAAATGGACATTAATATATATGAATACATAGGTAAAGATTGTTATGATTATAAAGTTAGAAATGTTCAAACTGGTGTGTAATAGGGTATATAAGATATTAAGGAGGTATGATTAATGGAAATAATTGAATTTAAATTAAATGATGAACTTCAACAACAAGCCATAGATTTTGGAGAATACATTGGAGATTATATTGTAGAAATCAACGAAGAAGAAAGTATTATAAAATATACATATGAAAACGAGGAATATGAAGTAGAATATGACACAAAAGAAGTTGAAAGGTATTTTAATGATGGGATATGGATAAGACTTTAAATTACTTCTTTTAAGGTGAAATAAATTAAACTGGAGGTTAGAAAATAGATATGGAAATATTAGATTATTACAACGAAATTAAAAGTTATAAAAATAATGAATTAAAAAAGGTATTAGGAACGTACGGTTTTAATTACAAAGATAAAAAAATAGATTTGGTAAAGAAATGTATGGAACGAAAATATAATGAATTTTTTAGAAATAGAATAAAACTAAACAGTAATGAGATATTAAATAAAGCAAAAGAATATAAAACATTTGAATCTTCAAGTGATGTTATAGGAACTTTGTGGATAGATGGTTGGATATTTTTAATTAATACTTCTATAGGTAAGTTTTGGTATTGCATAAGTAAAGACCGTGTTTATCCTACTGCAACTGGAACATCAAATCAAATAGATAGAGAAATTGATAGACTTGAAGAATATTTAAAAAATCATCAAGATTTTAAAACTGACTTAATTAATTATGGTGGATATATAAAGGAAAATTTTTTGTTTGATTGGAATGACTTTCAAAATTTAATACAGTAAAATATTACTTTTATTTGGAAAATTAAGGAGGGATAAAATTGAAAAATATATATTATGCAAAAGACATTATAAATGGTTTAGTTCAGGAAATATCTTTAGGAACAAAAGTTATAATGAAGACTGAACCAAGGTTTAAACGCAAATTTATTAAAGGCAAACTAATAAAAAATGATGATAATTGTATAGGTATTGATTACCCAAAAGAACTGGGAGGAACTTTCTTATCAAGAGAAGCTATAGAATATATTAAAATATTAGAAAAAGGGAGTAATAATATGTCAAAGAAAGAACAATTATTAAATGAATTGGAGCAAATTAAAAAAGAATTTAAAGAAAAGATAGAAAATGTACAAAAACAAATTGAGAAAGAAGATAATAAAAAAGAATGGTGGACTCCTAAAGAAAATGAAATATATTGGTATATACATTTAGATGGAAAAGTGTATTATCAAGGTTATGAGGATGACGAATTTAACAAACAACGTATTGAAAATTTAAATTATTATAAAACCAAAGACAAAGCTAAAAGAATTGCTTTCGAACAGTTGCTACATAGGAATTTAGAGAAGTTTGCTTTTGAAAATAATGAAAGAGAAATTGATTGGAACAATAACTCTTTAAAATACAGCATAGCTTATAATTATGACAGTAAAGAATTAATTATTGATGAAACTAGGGATTATAAATATATAAGTGAAACTTATTTTATATCTGAAGAAGTAGCAGAAAAAGCAATGCGAGAATTTAAAGACGATTTAATCAGATATTTTACAAGTGATAAATAGGAGGTATGTAATGAGTACTTATATAACAGCAGTGAAATGTACTTATAAATATTCAGATGATAATTTAACGGTTGGGAAAATATATAATAATATTCAAAGTATGGATTTGTTTTTATATTATCTAACTGACGATACAGGAGAATCTTATAAAGCATATAGAAGAAGTCATTTTGAAATAATTGAACGCAATGAAGAAATGATAAAAAAGTATTTATCTAGAAATTAAGTCTATATAAATATTTAGATTTAACATAAAATAACAATAAAATTGGGAGGAAAATAAAAATGAAAGAACTAGTAATATTAGAAAATTTTAATCAGTTAAATAATAAACAAATAAAGTATCTTGAATATGAGAATTATCATATTTTTATTACTAATGATAAAGAAATATTAATGTTTTTCACAAATTTCTATCCAGATTGTGGAGTTATAGAATTTGAAGATAAGATGTATATAAATTCACAAATACATTCAAATAAAGAATTTAGAGACTTACTAATAAATAATGAAGTTATAGATAACAATTATATGTGAATGAGTCATAGTATTATTAATAAAAATTTAATTTTAAAAGAATGGAGGAATGAATAAATGAAACATTTTGAAATTGGACATGATGTTATGTTAACAAAAGAATATAAATCAATTGTATTAACACAAGATGAGCAATGTTATAAATATAGTGGATTTGAATTGGGAGAATTATTTAAAATAATGACGTCAGAAAAACATGGGTTTATTTTAGAAAATTCTAGTGGCAGATTCTTTTTTAGTGATGATTTTATGCAAGAATATTTTGATATTAAAACAGATGTTGGAAATAATTTAAAAACTATATTGATTAATAATAACAACAAAGCCTTTGCCATCGCAAATAATGCTATATATTTCAATGATAGAAGTGATTATTTAAAAGCATTATATGATGTATGTAATGCACTAAATCCTAAGTTGAATGAAAGTTTAATAGGTAGTAAATATATAGAGGATGTGAACTATTTACAATAATTTTATAGGAGTGGAGGATTATAAAATGCATAAATATGAAAATTACAATATAACTTATGATAATAAAAGATATAAAGTTAGATATATAAATCCTTTAAATACTGTGTTTTTAAGTCCTATAGTATATGAAAATGATTCTATTACAGTATCAGGAGGACTTGAATGTTATATATCTTTACAAGAACTAGAAAATACAATTAATGAGATGGAAATGGTTTATTATATATAATAACAAATTAACACAAATAAACTATTGACAATAATTAGTACAAGTAGTAAGATAATCTTAAGTTAATAAATTAAGATAAAAATGAAAGGAAATGATAATAATATGAAAGCAGAATATCTAATTAAAAAAGTTGAAGAATTTTGCAAGGAGAATAATTTAGACATTTCAAAAGTATATGAGAAGATGGCTGTTGTGTATCAAGAAGAATGGGGCGTAAATATTGATTTAGAGATGCATCAGAATGGTTTTACAGACATGGCACTGTATTTAGAGAAATTAGGAACTATCGAGAGATACATACATATTTTAAATGGTTTTAGTAATTGCATCAATAATAAATGGGATTTAGCATTAGATAAAATATAAATAAATTAATATAATAAAGGAGAGTTAGAAATGAATTATCAAGAAAAATTATTAGAATTAGCTAAAAAGGAAGGAATACAAGGATTAAAAGGCGAAAAGTTTGAAGACATATATAATAAAGTTTTTTTCAAACTACTATCTGAAAATAAACAATTGAATCAAGCAATAGAATTTAAAGATAAATATTTCTATGAATTAAATGATAAATATATAGAAATGAAAAAAGGATACAAAAATTTATTAGAAGAAAATGAAAACTATAAGTCTGCTAATAAATCATTGGGGAATTTTAGAGTATCACTTGAAGAAAAAGTAGATAAACAAAAATCATACATATCAGAATTAGAATATCAATCAATGGAACAAGCTAAGACGGAAGAGAGTTTAAGAGAAATAATAGATAATTATAGAAAAGGAATTAAGGATTCAAATATACAATTAGCAGAGTTTAAAGGAATAGAAGAAAAGTTAAAAGGTGAAATAGCAAATTTAAAACAAATCTTAAAAGCAGTAACGTATTTATTGTAGAATATTGGGAATAAAATGGAAATTTTACACAATGTTAAGGAGTGAAAAATAGAATGAATGAGAAGTTAAATATAATTGAAGCTAGAAAAATGCCATCATATACAGAATTTAAGGTGTTATATGATTGTGGACATTATGATAAAAGGACAATAAAGAAGTTACCTAATGGTTTTTTTGAATGGAGTGATAAAAGTCAAGAATGGCTATGTGAAAGTATTTTAATGGCGAAGTTTATTCCAATTCAAAAGACAGTGAATACAACAGAAGCTTTTAAGTCATTGGATGAGAATAAAGAAATAGAAAGTGTTTGTACACATAATAGGTATAAGAAAGAAAATAGGAAGTTATTATTGGTAGTTGAAGGATTCGGATTTGAAGAATGTGAGTCAATATCTTCAGAAGAAATATTAGATGATTGGATAATTATAGAACAATAAGCACATAAGATCTTGATTTTAAGGTAAGTTAAATAAATTAATAGAAGAATAAAGGAGAATCGAAATTATGAAGGTATATTTAATTAAAAGAGGTAAAATTACTCATGTAGGGTTTAAAGCAAAGGTTATGGGTGATATAGATGTATATAGTGTGTGTAATCAAAGAATGGATTGTAGTGATGTAATATATATAGGAGAAGATACTGAGGTAACTTGTAAAAGATGTTTAAAGAAAATGGCTAAAGCTGATGAACATGGAAGAGCAATACTTTAATAAAAAGAGTACCTTAAATTAATAAGATACTCTAGTTTGTAAAAGTAAATGAGGGTCATTACTTCTCATTCCTTTTACATCAATCAGTAACATTTATTAAATGCAACTTCATGACTAAGAAGATATTTATATTATAACCCATTTAAAATATAAATATACAAGTAAATTTTGGTTGTATTTGAAGATTATATTAAGTTCAAATGAAAGGAATATTTTAAAGGGAGTTGAGAATATGAGATTAATAAATAAGTTGGATGAAGAAATAAATGAATTTAAAGAAATTCTTGATTTAGCAGAAGATAATATTGATATAAGAGATGTAAAATATTTATTAAGTGGATTAGAAATTACAGTTAACAATATTAGAGAACAATTAAATAAAGTAGATAATAGTCTTAGTGAGATAATATAAATTTGAGTGATTAAAGGATGTGAATAAGAATGCATTTATTTCATTGTTGGCATAAAGTAGAAGGTGGTGAAAGAAAAATACCTTCTAAATCAAAATGTAAATTACAAAAATCACAATTTATACATAATGGACATATTGATTATACAATTCAATATAAATGTTGTATTTGTGGAAAAGTAAAAGAAAGTTCTTTATATAAAGATTATGACATATCAAGAGCTGAAGAATATAAAACAAAGGAGGAATATAATTATGAAAAGATATAGAATAGAAATCAGTCAAAACGGATGGGAGTATACAGGATATGCATGGATTACCTGTGATACTATAAAGAAAATATCAGATAAAAGTGTATTAATAGATGGGATATATACGTTAAAATTCGATGAAGAGATTGGGAATATTATAGAATCAAATAATAATGATGATGAATATAACTTTGAATGAACAGTACACAAATAGGAGGTATAGCAATGAAGATTAAATATAGATTAGATTATGTAATAGATGCAGTATTAGAACTAGAGGAAGATGATTTAACAGAAGAAGCATTAACTGCAATTAAAAATGGAGAGCCTTTTGTTACTGATGTAGATAGAAAAGATTTGATTGAAGGTCTAGCATTTAAGATGGGGATTAAACCTAGTGAAATTAAAATAAAAAATGAAGATATTAGAGTTATAGAAGAAGTTGAGGAGGAAAATTAAGATGAATAAAGAGTATATGGTATTATATTGTAACGATGATGGAGAAACAAAAATCACATATTATAATAAACAGGAATTGGAATCATGGTTAAATAGTGATTGGACTGAAGGTGCTACATATTTAGATAACACAACTACAGAAATGCCTTGGAGTGTTGATGGTTCATATTATATGATTATTAAAGGACAAGTAGTAGTTCCACAACCTAAACAAATTATAACTAAGTATGAAATATAAGGAGTAACAGATTATGTATAATGATTTAGTAAAAGAAAGTTACTATAATGGAATAAAACAAGGAATTACAACTACAATATTAGGGTTATTTATGATGAGTAAGATAACAGAAGAAGTTGCTGACCAATATATTAACAGTTATAAAAATGAAATTGGATTTGAAGATATAATTACCATTTATGAAGAAAATAAAATTAAAACTAAAGAAAAACTTAATCAAATGGGAAAGTTATAATTTAAAATGGCTCTATTACTAGCTTTACAGACTTGTACAAGCAGTTAAACTATTAGTTTTAAGTGCTTTTAATAAATTATATAAAATGGAAAGGAATGATACATATGAATCAAAAATTTAACCATGTATTTTGTAAACATAAAAACAATTTTGATTATTGTTATAAATGTGAGAAAGAATGCCCGTCAGTTAGTAATCTATGGTATACATATATAAGAAATCCTATAGTTAATTTCTTTATTGCATTAAGATATGGATTTGTAAAATGTAATCAAATACCAACTAGATGTAGCTATCTTTATAGAAATAAATATTGTTTATTCAAAGATAGAAATTGCTATTCAAATAGAAAGAAATAATAAATTTAGTATATAGATAAAATATAAACAATTAAAGGAGAATGAATTATTATGGATTTAAAAGAAATGTTACAAAGAACTACAGAATCATTAAAAGAAAATTCTATTATAGAAGAAAAGCAAATTAAACAAGAAGCTGAAAAGGTAGAAGCTAGAACAACTACAGAATATGATATTGATTCAAGAGAAGTTGAAATGATTTTATCATTAGGATTAAAAATAGATAAATTTACACCACAAGATACAGATGGTAACTATTATGATGCTGAGGAATATTACTATTGTTCTAATGACAAATGGAATGTGAAAATTAGAAACTTACTTTATGATCCTGATTTAGGAACAATACTTCAAGTTCTAGAATTAACAAATAAAACAGATGGACAAGTAGTAGATTTCTATTGTGATTTATGGTGTCAAAATACAGGTGATACTAGATTTAAACAATTTAAATATTTACTAAATCATACATATGATGAATATATAAAAGAAGAATTTGGACTATATTTTACATTACCTAAACTATTAAGAGAGAAAGGGTTTGATGTAATAGAAAATGATTTTACATTTAATCCAATTAGATGCATTGGGAATTTAGAAATTTCACAACCTAGCAAACCTAAAATAAAATCATATTTAATAATTAGTCATGATTATGGGTGCTATGTATCTCTAAGTAGTATTTTAAAAGACACTATGTTTAATAAAAATATTGGTTACTCTGCAAATTATAATAGTGAGAAAGATATAGATATTTTAGCAGAGATGATAAATAAACATATTGAACATATTGAAGGTAAAATTGGATATCTTGAAGATGAAAGATATTATGATAATAAAGATATTGAAAGGTTATTTGATAGCTATAAAAGAAAATTTGACCATGTTACAGATATGTCGGATAGTTATAAATATGAATATTGGAATATATCAGAATATAATGATAGAGAACCGACAACAGAAGAAACTGATGAATATAATAGAATGTGTGATTTAGCCGAAATAAATCATTATACTGGAGCTGAAATTTATAAAAAGTATGAGGTCTTAATAAATCATAATGCTTATCATTTTGGAGGTGTAGGAACTACCTATGAATTTGAAGTAATATATAATTTAAACATTGATAAAGATAATTGTATATTAAATGTAAAGCAAACTACTACAGAATATGCAGGCAGAAATAATGTATTAAATGACGAAAGCTTAGAAAATGAAATCAAAGAAGAAACTAATACATATTCAATTAATGGAACTTTTACATACATAGAAGATACATTGACAGAATTTTTAGATGAATTAAGTAAAATAGTTGAGACTGAATAAAAGAAAAAAGGAGGAATTAAAAATGAAACTTGAAGAGATCTATGTGGATAAAATTAAAAAATTAGAACCTGAAGTAAACTTTAGAAAACACAGTGAAGCAGATATACTTTTATGTGAACTATTAAATAAATTAGGTTATGAAAAAGTAGTTGAGGAATATAATAAGATTCCCAAATATTACCTAAGTCTAGGAGAAAGTGAAGTAAGTATAGGAAATGATTATAGAATGAAACGAAAGTAATAAAAACAACAATGGGGCTATTACATAGTTCTAGCCCTTATAAAAGCACATAAAAAATGTATTTTATCAAGATTTAATAAATTAAAAGTAAATAAAAATAGAAAAGGAGTGAATAAAATGGAATTAAGATTATTTAAAAAAGATAAAGAAGAGTATACAAGAATTAAATTATCAAATAAATCAGAAAGACCAGCAATAGTTGAAATAGCTTGTATGTTAGGAGAACCAATAAAAACAAGTGCAACATATACTTACTTTGAAACTAAAGGTGATATTTCTGCTACAAGTAAATTATTAGGATTGAAATAGGAGGTAGTCTTATGCATAACTGTTTATTATGTGGACATTGCAGTAACGATAGTGATGATGAATATGGATTATCTAGTTGTTATACATGTTATAAGAGAGAACTAGATAATGATACGAGATTCCCATATAGGAATACTAAATGTAAATTATATGAAAATGATACAAGTGTAGTTAGTTTGACTAATAAAGGTGTAGGTAAAGTATTATTTGAAACAATAACTTGGCAAGTAGATGATTATTAAGAGCCTTTAAATGATGTCTTTTATTGGAAGTTAATAAATTAATAGTAATAGAAGGAGAAACAATGTGGATATTAAAAGGAACTATGAGAAGAGTTTTTGTATTTAAAAATATAGCTATAAAAATACCATTGGATATAAAAGGTTATTTAGCAAATATGAATGAGATACATAATTGGTATAAATACAAACAATATAAAGAATATCTATGCCCCATAATATTTCATGATTTGCTAGGTTTAATGGTAGTAATGAAAAGAGTTCAGCCAGTATACGATTTAGATGAATTTGATTTAAGTTTTATAGAATTTAGGCATCCAATATTTAATGATATAAAAGAAAATAATTTTGGATTGCTGAAGGGTAAATTAGTAAAAATTGATTATGGTAATGACTATTGGCTATATAATGTGTGGATTGATATTAAAAACAAATTAATATAATTAAGTATTGACATATATAAATTATGGTAGTAAACTAATGATATACCAAAGTTAAATAAATTAATAAATTAAGAAAGGGATTGATTAAAATGCAAAGAGGATTAAGAGCCAAACTTCATTTTTACGAAGATTATTCAGGATATAGCGAAAAAGAATTAGATGAGAAATTAAAAAAGTTAGAAATAGATGTAGATAGTTTTTCTAATTATAATGGTGAAATGCCTGTACATGAATATAAGTCATTAATTATACAAAATGAATTATTTAAATTAAGAGACAAAGAAATAGAAACTTGTTATGGCTTATTAAAAGAGAAAAAATACATAAATCAAGAAGAACGACAAAAGTATGAAGAGTCAATAAATTCACTTTTGGATGAAAAAATTGAAGAACTAAATAAGTTAGAAAGTGTTAATAAATTAAAATTATAAAGGAGAATAATAATGGTAAATGAATATAGATACATTGATTTAGGTGAAGAATGGAGAATGTTAATTATTAGTAGTGCAGTATCAGAATCTTATGCACAATTATTTTCAGAACATAAAACAAATGAATTACTTTTAAAATTAAGAGAACTTGGTTTTATTACAGATGATGAACCAAAAGTACATTCACAACTAATGAGAGAAATAAAAACCTTATGGAATGATATTTCTGAAGATGATAGAAAACTAATTATAAAATACTCATGTGAGGTGAATAAAATAATGAAAATATATAGAATTAAAGTATTTACTAAAGAAGATAACATTAAAGAAGTGACTGAGGATTTGGCTAGAAAAGTTAGATATTATGCTAAAGTGATTGCTTTAAACGATTATGGTAGGATTATTGGAGGTCAGTTTATTATTGATATACATAAGTGGGAGTTAAGCCAAAAAGCTAATAGAGGACACGTTATCATTTATGATGATGGTTTTTCACAGGATGAAATTGAAGAATTTTTAAAACCTATGGGAACAAATATAGATTTTTATAAAGAACCTTTATTTATCAAGTTAGATAATTTTAAAGATATTGTATCTAAATATGAAGAATACTTTAAAAATTTTATTAAATGGATAAATCAAGATTTAAAAGAATTAAATGATAAAACTGATAAAGAACATAAAGAAAAGATGAATAATTTGGACTCAGAATTAAAAGAACTAGAAAGATTAGAAAATGAAGAAATGGGAAAAATTAAAAACTACTATGATAATTTGAAAGTATAAAAATAAATTAATAAAAAGGAGAGAGAAGACAAATGTATAATTATAGTTTGGATTTTAGAATAACAGGTCAAGAAGCTAGAAAAGATATTCAAAGAGATGGACTTCAATCAGAAAAGGAATATTCCTTTGATGAATGGAAGACTATTGTTAAGGAAGCGATTGAATCTATTGAAGAAAATGAAATACAGTATATCACGACTAATGTAATATTAAGAAAAATTGTAGAACTACATAATGATTTCAAACCTATAGATTGGAAAGGCAGTGTTTTTATTGAAATGGAACAAAATAATGAAGGAGGAATGTAAAATGGCTTGGAAAAATAGAGAAGAATTAAAGGTTAATGTATTAAGATTTAGTGGGGATTTGACTCCAACTAATACCAAATGTAGTTGTTGTGGAAAAGAAAAACCATCGGAAGATACAATAGATTTAGGTGATAAAATACATCATATTTGTTCAGATTGTACATCATTACTAGTTCAGTTTTTAGTTACTAAAGAAAATTCAGATATGTTTTTAAAAAGTATAAATGACGGATTAGAATATGAAAAAGCAACACCAGAATTTTTAAGCATGGCAGGCAGAACAAGTGGATGTATGGATAAAATTGATAGAGAAATACAAAGAGATGAAAGAAAAAGATTAAATGAATTAAATAAAGCAACAAATAATTATATGCTTTTTGATATGGGATATGATAGCAATGATGAAAAATACGCAATGCTTTTTGAAGAAACTAAAGATGTGGGAATTAAAATAGTTAAGAGTATAAATATATCTTCAAATAAACTAGATGAAATTGCAGATCAACTTATAAATGAGGTTTCTAAATATGAAAATTGCAAGTTAATAATACCTAATCCAGCTTCGAGAATTGGAATATTAGATTATTTTTATGCAAAAGATTTTACTGATATTATTGAAATAAACAAAGAAGATATCAGAGAAGCAATTACAAATAGTATAGGAATAGTTCAAAATAAAGAAAAGTTATATAAAATATTTATGTGTGATAATCAAACTCCAGAATATATAGAGTTAATAAAAGAATTATGTGTTGAGTTAAGTAATTTAGAAATTGAAGTAACTCAAAGGGGGAATAATATCAGATTCAAAAGAAAGTTAAATGATATTGATTGCTCTAAAATTAACACCGTGTTTTGGACATTAAGTAAATTAGGAATTAGATTATAAGAAATAAATAATGAAGGAGTAATAAGATATGAATACAAAATTAGCTAAAGTCAATCATAATGTAGTTGACGCTTTTAGCAGTATATTGGACAAAATTCAAACAAGTAATGGATATGTTTATAGAGTAAAAGAAGGTAGTCAAATTTCAGCGTTTAGATATGTTAACGGTATTGTTCAAAATGATTTAGTTATTGAATATAAATTAGATTCAGTTGGACAAACCCTGTTGAGTAAAAATAATATATCAATAGTCAAGAAAACAGATTCTAGTTTTACTATTAAAAATCTTAATATTAATACTTTGACTACATTCTATTTAACTGTAGTAGATAAAACTACTGGTGATAAGATATTAGATAATCAAATCATAACTCTAAAGGGAATGTAAAATTATATATTAATTATAAGGGAATTAGATTAATTTTTAGTGTCTTTTTATTAGTATGTAAAATAAATTAATGATAAATAAGTTGTAAAGAAGGTTATATTTATGAATCAGCCAAAAGATTATGATTGGGAAGAACAAAGAATAACTGCTTTTCTTATAATGAATAATAAATTGTATGAGGAACGAGAACATATAGATTGTTTTGGAAAAGCATTAAACCTAGATTTAAGTGAGTATATGTCAATTGAGCATTATGAGGAAGATAACGATATTGAAATTACTCAAGATTATATTCTCGGAGAAGTAGCAGATATTGATGGAATAAGAAGCATAATATGTGTAGGAGATATGAAGACATCTAGAGACACTATTAGCAAATATTATAAAGATATATCATATGAAAATTACTATGATTAAAAAATTAAAGGAGAGATAAAATGGAAAAGAAAATGATATTAAATGAATGGCAAACTGACATTGTAGCAGATGACTCAAAAATAATAATGGCTAATATAAGCCGAAGAGGTAGTAAAACTTTCCTATTAGCTAATAAAGTATTACATGATAAACCAAAAACAGTCTTATACATAAATAGTAATATGGGACAATTAAGAATCTTAAAAGATCATTTTGAAGAAATATTTGCTTTAGACGATGATATAAGAGAATCAATTAAGTATTATAATTTCTCCAGAAAGAAGTTATTTATTGAATTTAATACAGGAGAAACGATAAGTGCATATGATAAGGATGAAAGATTTGATGAAGATGAAATTATTGACTTGGTTTTGTTTGATGATGGATTACCTCAATTAGATATTAAGGCTAAGAAATATGTGTCTGTATTTACCATCAAATATCCTATAATGAATTTGTTCAATTGTAGAAAAGATATTAGTTATCATGTAATAGGTTTGAAAAAATTAGAAGAGTGTGGAATATTGACAAAAGAACAAATAAAAGATACAAAAGAAAGACTTGGAGATGTAGAATTTAACAAATGGTTTGATATTTGTAATGAATATAAAGATATGTTTAAAGAAGAAAAACCAGTTAGAGGATTAAGAAGGAAATTAAATTTATATGAAGAAAGTGCTGATTTTAGTAATGCTATTGATTTTAAAAGTGCAATAATAAAAGAACAAAAAGATAGAAATAACAAGGTAAAAGAATATAATGATGTAATAAAAGAAAATTTACAAAATATTAAAGATTTATTTGATTCTGAAGAATTTAAAGTAACTACTCAAAGAGAAGTCAATAGAAGTTTTAGTCTAATAGTAATTAAAGAAACTAATACTATGAAAATAGAACGTAAATTTAATTGCTTTAATGAATTAGAAAAAATAATGACAATTAATAAAGGAGAAGTGGATTTAAAATCATTTGTAGAAAATAAATTAAAGGATTTTGTAGTAAAAAAGGCATTAGAATACGATTTAAAATTGAATTATAATAATGTCATCTTAATAGTAACCAAAAAAGATAATGTAAAAGAAATATTTGAGGATATTTCATGTAGATGTCAATTTGATAAATCAACAATAGATGCTAGTAATTTTAGTTATGCAAATGCTACATTAACTTATAGTGGAGCTGAAATAAAAATAAGGAAATTTGATGATAAATTTACAAGACGTAATTTAGGTTGTACAGGTAGAGTTGTTTTATGTGATGGTGATTTCACACAAGATGAAATTAACAATATCTTGACACCTATGAGTATAGAAACTGAAAAAATACAAAGATTTATTATGGGAATGGATATGTTTGAATTGTAAAAATAAACTAATATAACAAAAAGGAGAATGATTATGATATTAGATAAATGTTTTAGAAAAGAATTATGGAAGGTATTAGAGGAATCAAAGAAAGGTATTAATTTTAATTCACAAAAGCAATTTGATAATCTACATACTATCTTAAAGAAAAATTATTCAATTGATGATATTGAAATGTTATTACAAGAATTTAATTGTATAGTTAATGAGTACATTGGTAGTAAAGAATTTAAAGAACTATTTAAAGTAAATGGTGGATTTATTCAAGAGTCAAAAGATGCGGTATATTTAGATTTTGCAAGTTGGTTAGTAGGACAAGGCAGAGAAATATATGACAGATTCTTTAAAGAAGGTAATGAAGTGGTAGTAGATTATATAAGAGACAATAAAATTAATAGTGAGAACTATGAATATGAGTGTTTAATGTATGCGTTCTTTAATATGAATGCTTAATATGACCATGGGGAGTTTCGGCTTCTCTTAAATTTGGAAATAATTAAAATTAATATAGATTAGCAACAAATTAATAGAACGAAAGAGAGTGAATGTAAATGAGAAAAATGTTTTTAGACGATTTACCTGGGTATGAAAAAGAAAATAATAAAGGTTACATAAATTGGAAAAAGAGTATAGATTATAATGTAAAAGGAGTTTACGATAATATAAATTTTGAAGTTAAAATTATATCGTACAAAATGCCATATATATTTATTAAATATTTGAATAATCCACCTTTTAAAATAACAACTTCTGCATTTATAAAATGTCACTTGGGAAAATTGCTAGGTATATACACATCAGATTTTAAAGTAAATATAGATACAACATTTAAAAGTGAAAGAAGGGATTTAATAATTATAGATAGAGAATATAGAAAAAGATGTAATACATATGGAAATAAAAAATATTACAAATATCATTGTAATAAAGATGGATATGAAGGATGGATATTAGAAAGTAATTTATTAAAAGGACAAAATTGTGCATGTTGTGAAAATCAAATAGTAGTAGAAGGTATAAAAGACATACCTACAACTGCACCTTGGATGATACCTTACTTTCAAGGTGGATATGATGAGGCTAAGAAATATACTAAATCAAGCAGTAAAAAGATTTATCCAATATGTCCTGTTTGTGGTAGAGTTAAAAGTACTAAAGTAATTATAGCTAACATTTATAAATATCACTCTATAGGATGCTCATGTGGGAATAGTGTGAAATATCCAAATAAGTTTGCCTTCAATTTATTGGAACAATTGAATATAGATTTTGTATCAGAATACTCTCCAGAATGGATTAAACCTAAGTCATATGATTTTTATTTCGAATTAAACAATAAGAAATATATATTAGAGATGGACGGTGGATTTCACAATCATGATAATTCTATGAGTGGACAAACCAAGGAAAAAAGTCAATTTATAGATGATGAAAAGGATAAATTAGCTGAAAAACAAGGAATTGAAGTTATAAGAATTGATTGTGATTATCTTAATATAGAAAACAGATTTAACTACATAAGACAGAATATAGTTAATAATAATAAATTAAATAAATTGTTTGATTTAAATAATATAGATTGGAACAAAATTGAAGAATTTGCTTTATTAAATTTTGTTAAGATGGCTTGGACAATGTGGGAATCAGGAATACATAATGTAAATGATATAGCAAAAAATATAAAAATGTCTCCAAGAACCATTAGAAGTTATTTAACAAGAGGAACAGAAAGAGGATTATGTACATACAAAGGAGATGGAAATAGTAAGGAAACAATATGTTTAACAAATGGAATGGTATTTAAATCTGCTAGTGATTTAGTTGATAAAGGTGAAGCATTATTTGGGGTAAAATTCAATAGTAGTATGATTTCAAGAAATTGTAAAGGAAAATGTAAAACATATAAAGGATATACATTTAAATACATAAAAGATTTAACCCCTGAAGAATACATAAAATATGATATTAAAAACAAATTAAACGGATTACATAATCAAGAATTAGTACAGGCTTGTTAATACATATATAAATAAAATAACAAAACAATAAAGTCTAAAAATATATAAAGGAAGTGAAGTAATGAAATTAATAAAGAAAACTAAAAATATAATACTAAGAACAGAACCTAATTTAAAACAATATATAGCCTGTTCTGATGCAGATTATTATTTAAAAGATAAAGAATATGTGAAAGTAATATTAAAACCAACTATACAAGATATTAAAAATCCATTCTTATTTATTACTAATAAAGGGCTATATGATAGTAAGTTTATTGGATTTGATGATATTAATGAATTTATGAAATATTGTAAGATGTATAGTATATTATCTAAAGATATTGGATACCTTACTTTTGATGTAAACAATGCATATATAAAATGTCATTGTCCCAGTTGCAAAAAAGAATTTATGGAAGAATTTGATTTAAGATATGATGAATTACCTAGTAAAGATGATAATGGTTATATATTATATTGTAGTGAATGTTATTATTAAATATAAATAAATTAATATAAATATATTTAAATAATGTGTATATAATTTCAAATTAATGGTATAATAGTAATATAAAATTAGTTTGAAAGGAAAGGGAATTTGTATGAGAGAAGTATATATAGAAGAAGGGGATACACAGTATGAATGTCCATATTGTCACACGGAAGTTGAAGATTTTACAGGAGAGCCAATTGAAACAGATAGTGAAGAATACTGTCCTAAGTGTGGCAGAGAATTTAAAATAATAGTTATTTAGTATAGTATTTGTATGTAAATATATGGTAAAATAATAATCATTAAGGAGGTAATAAAATGTTTAAGTATTTAGATTTATCAGACTGGACTTTTGAAGTAAATGGGATTCCACCAGAATTAAATGAGTGCTTAGAAAGAAATTTAATTAAAAAGGCAGATACAGATAATTTTCAATTTTTAGCACTAGATGAGAATTTAGAAGAAGTAAAAAATATACTAGGTGAAAACTATAATAGAGTATCTGAATATAGTTTTATAGAGTGGATAGAACAAGAGTTATCGGAACATAGTTATAGTATTGAAGTAGAAAATTATGATGGAGATAAAATTGAAATAACTGGGCAAGATATGTTTGAAATTATATCTGAGGATTTTGCTTCATATATTGATGATTTAGATGAAGAACAAATATATGAATCAGAAAAGCCTATTGCAAAACTTGAGTTATCATTGAATGAAATAGGTAGACGAGAATTAAAAAATAGGCTAGAAGCACTTAATGACAATATATCTACTGCAAAGTTTTGTTAAGGAGGTAATAGTGTGTTAAGAACAGTTAGAAATGTGTTTGATATATCAATTAAAGATTTATCGTATTTTACTAAAATACCATCATCAACGTTGTCATCATATGATTCAGAAGTTAGTAATCCAACTAAAGATAATTTAAAAAAGTTATGTGAATTTTTTGGATTAGAGGAAAAATTCTTTATTGGAACAGATGGAATGAAACATGCTGAATATGAACAAATTTGGGATGCAAAAGAAAGATTCGTTTTTAATCATTTTGGTAGAAGTGATAAAGATCATATGGTAAGTGCATCTAGTTTGTTAAATAAAAGAAAAACTATAGCTGATAGAATAAATCCCTTAGATAACAAACAAATGGAGTATATTGATAAAATACTATATTGCTTAGATAACCAAAATGAAGATAAGTGTAGGCAATTATTAGATGCTTTAAATAATATAAAAGTAAATAATGAAGATATAAATATAGTATATCAAGAATATATTTATAGAGTTAAAGATAAAGATGTTGAATTATTTAAAGAAAACAAAGATAAAATTCAAGATATCCTAAGAAATCCAGACTACAATACAAATAAACTAATGTTAATTAGATTTAATAAAAGAACTGGTGATATAAAGAAAGGCTATTATTTTTATACAGATGGTTGTGAACATTTTGGTTGGAGTATTATTAATCGAATCAATAGTATCATAACAGATAAGTATGATTCAGAATATAAACATATAATAAAAGTTAACTGGCAACACAATAATGAATTTAGCGATAGAATAACTTTGTTTAAAGATGGTAAAAATGATTATGCAGAGATATTAGAAGATTGGAGTGTTGTTTAATGAAAAGTTATAATGAAATTTATAAAGAATGGTTTGATGGTGAAGATAATGTCATAGTTATATCAGATAGTCCAACTGGTCAGCTAGTTATTGGAATATGTAATAGTATAGTTTCTATAGGTTATATAATCAATTTTAATGGTAATTATGAGATATCTGTAGATGCTCAATTTACAACTGATTGGGATTCATTTACCGAAGAGCCAATAGAAAATATTAAAAACGCACATGAAACACTATATCAAACAATGTTTAATCTTTTATATTGTTTAAATAAAAGAAATATTGAATATAAATTTAATATTAATACGATTAATAGAGAAATAGATACATTCTATAGGAATTGTAGCATTAAGCAATTTATAGATGAACTTAGAAAAATCATGAAAACAAATATTCAAGTAAAGGAAACAATATAGTATGAATATGAACGATGAAAAGAGATTAGATTTATTAGATAGTTTTTGTAGACACAGTAGCAATACGAATTATCTTGATAAATTGTATTGTGCAATAACTGAAAGTTCTTGTTATGACCACAGTAGTAAATTTGAATTAAAATTATGGTTGCATGAAGAGTTTATTAAATATTATAATATTATTATCAATGATGAAGTAGACCAAAGATATATAAATAGAGGAGATAATAGGAATACATTATGGTTAATTAACTTAGTTAAATTACAATTAGATAAAGAATTAAGAAAAGTTGAAGATAAATAATATATTATAAAATGGGGGCTATGTTTAATATATGTAGCCTGTATAACATTTAATTATCAATAAATTAATAAAATTATATTGACAAGTAATTAGTAAATATGATAAGATGAAGAAGTGGTAAGGAATAACAAACTTACCACTTACATAAAATATAATTGTTAATAAATTAATAAAAATACTAAGAATTATCAAATTAACAGATTTTAAGAATGGCTTAAACACTAGGATGTAGAAGTCGAAAAAGCCAATAAAAAGTATGTTTTAGCAAGACTTAACAAATTAATAGAAATAAACACTTTACAAATGAAATTGTATGTGATATAGTTAAAGAGTGGTAAGAATAAATTAATAGAATATGTTTTGCTGAGTAGAATAAACTACTCAAAAGTTTCATAGAAAACTCCTTTCAAAAGTAGTGTTAATGTAACAGTTAACCTACTCAGCAAAGCATATTAAATAAATGCTCAATAAATTAAAGGGAAAATAAAATATACATATAAAATAAAGGAGTGAATGAAAATGGAATTTAAAAATTTTAAAAAGGTGTTACAAGAAAACTTTAAACAAATCACAAAGGATGCAGATTGCTTATTTGAGGTGAACGTAGATAAAGATGAATTATGGAATATTTACTTAGACAGTTTTCCAGAAGGTACAAATGAACTTTACAGACAAAGAAGAGAATATGATTGTAGTTGTTGTAGACAATTCATTAAGAGTATTGGAAATGCAGTTATTATTAAAAATAATGAACTAACTACAATATGGGATTTTGATGCAAATAGTACAACCTTCCAACCAGTGGCAAATGCATTATCTGAATATGTTAAATCAAAAGCCATTACAGATATTTATATTAGCAAATTTAAGAATATTGGTACTGATAGTAATAGAGAATTATTAGAAGACGGTTCAATAAATAAATATGAACATTTCTACTTAGAATTACCAGATAAATTTGTTGATAGAAGTAGTAGATCAGAAGGTGATTTAAAAGGAACTTATAGAGATACAAGAAATGTATTTAAAAGGTCATTAGATGAAATTTCAGAAGAATCACTTTTAACAGTATTAGAATTAATATCATCTAATACATTATACAAAGGTGAAGAATGGAAAGGCGTTTTAAATGAATTCCTTAAATACAAGAAAGCTTATGATGAATTACAAACACAAGAAGAGAAAGAAACTTATGCTTGGGAACAATCAGTAAAAGTTGGTGGTTCAATTGGAAGAATTAAAAACCATTCAATAGGAACATTACTTATAAATATAAGTGAAGGAATGGATTTAGATACGGCAGTAAGAAAATATGAAGCGATAATTGCTCCTGAAAACTACAAACGTCCAAAGGCTATTTTTACTAAAAAAATGTTAGAAGATGCTAAGAAAACAATAGAAGATTTAGGCTACTTAGATTCTTTACCAAGAAGACATGGAACTTTAGATGATATTTCTGTAAATAATATATTATTCTCAAACAAGGACTCAGCTAAGAGAATACAAAATACAAATATATTTGATGAAATGTCAAGTTCAATTCCTATTAATCCTAAGAAATTCTCAAAGGTTGAAGAAATTGCAATAGAAGATTTTGTAAAGAATGTATTACCTACAACAAAGGAACTTGAAGTTTATCTTGAGAATAAACATTCTAGCAATATGGTTTCATTGATAGCACCAGAGAATAAAGATGCTAAGACAATGTTTAAATGGAACAATCCTTTTAGTTGGGCTTATTCAGGTAATATAACAGACAGTTCTATGAAAGATAGAGTTAAATCAGCAGGTGGTAATGTAGATGGTATATTAAGATTTTCTATTCAATGGAATGATGAAGAATATGATGGAAATGATTTAGATGCTCATTGTTATGAACCAAATGGAAATGAAATTTATTTTAGTAATAGTTGTAATAGGAATACTACTGGAGAATTAGATATAGATATTCAAAGTCCAAAACATGGAATTCCAGCAGTTGAAAATATAACATGGACTGATAAAAATAAGATGAAAGAAGGGACATATAAATTCTTTGTTCATAACTATGCTAATAGAGGAGGAAGAACAGGATTTAAAGCAGAAATAGAATTTGATGGACAAATATACTCTTTTGATTATAATAGAGAATTAAAAAATAAAGAAAATGTAATGGTTGCAGAAGTCAATTTTAATAGAGAAACAGGTTTTACTATTAAAGAGTTATTACCATCAAGTGTTTCTTCAAAAGAAGTATGGAATTTAAAAACAAATCAATTTATACCAACAGGAGTTGTTATGTATTCACCTAATTACTGGGATGAACAACAAGGAATTGGTCATAGACATTACTTCTTTATGTTGAAAGATTGTGTTAATTCAGAGAAGCCAAATGGATTCTATAACGAGTTCTTAAAAGAAGACTTAATGAAACAAAAAAGAGTATTTGAAGCATTGGGTAGTAAGATGGCAGTAAAAGAAGTTGATGACCAACTATCAGGATTAGGATTTAGTTCTACTAAAAGAAATGAATTGGTAGTTAAAGCAATAGGACAAACAGAACGTATACTAAAAATTAAATTTTAAAATAAATTAATAAATAAGAAGGAGAATGATTAATTATGAACACAGAAAAGAATGTTTTTGAGGTAGCTAGTAGGAATAAATTTAGGTTTGATTTTAGAGGACAACAACCAGTAGAAGAGTTATGGTCATTATCAGTTAAAGATTTAGATACAATTTTTAAAGGATTGAATTCACAACTAAAACAAGTGGAGGAAGAAAGCTTATTAGATACTAAAACACAAAAAGATGAAGAATTAGATATGAAAATTGAAATTGTAAAACATATAGTTAAAATAAAACAAGCTGAATCCAAATCAAGAGAAGATGCTAAAGCTAAAAAAGAACAAAAGCAAAAATTATTAGAAGCTTTAGACTTAAAAAAGAATGAGGATTTAAAAGGTAAGTCAGCAGAAGAAATTCAAAAGATGATAGATGAATTAGACAATTAAATAAATTAATAGAAGTAGTTGACAAGTAATAAATAAGAGAGTAAAATAACAGTTGTGGTAGAGAATAACACCTTTACCACAACATACATAAAAGATTAAGTGAAATAAATTAATATAAACAGGATAATATGTTTTAAAGAGTAGCTAATGACTACTCAATAGGGAAAGAAGAACTCTCAAAGGTTGATACCCAAGATTTTTAAGTTAGTACCAATTGCTTAAATCGGAGAATGTGCTGAAACGGTAAATTCAGCTATTCTTTAAAGCATATTAACAAATTAAGAATGCTTAAATAAATTAATAGAAGAAAAGGAGAAATAAATTATGAATTTTGGAAAAGCAGTAGAATTAACTAAACAAGGTAAACCAATAGCTAGAGAAGGTTGGAATGGAAAAGGAATGCATGTATTTAGTTTCTATTTCTCAACATTAAAAATGAAAGCTGATGAGAATTTTACAGAAGAGTTATATGATGTTTCTGAATTACAAGGAATTGTTGAAGTAGGAGTAGGTAAAACTACATATAAACTTGAAAATTTCTTATTATTAAAGACAGCAGGAAATACAGTTATTCCTTGGAATGCTAGTCAAGCTGATACATTAGCCGAAGATTGGGTTGAAGTAAAAGTAGAGTAATTAAAGAAAAATGACACAAGATTGAAAGGAGGTGATAACATTAAAACTCAAAGAGTCGAAAGACATATAATAGATAAAAACCACAAAGCATGGAAATTGTTTGATGAGTATTGTTTTAAAGCTAAGAACATTTACAATCTAGCGAATTATACTCAAAGACAATTATTTGTAAGAGGTAGTCCAATATTACAATATGTGGAGTTGTCAAAGGAACTTAATAAGACTGAGGCTTTCAAAGATATAGGTTCAAATTCAGCACAAATGACATTGAGATTGCTTTGTAAAGATTGGAAGTCATTCTTAGTAAGTGTAAAAGATTATTGGAAACATCCAAACAAATATCTTGGAAAACCAAAATTACCTAGATATAAAAAGAAAAATGGTAGACATATTTTTATAATGACTAATATGCAAACCCATTTATATGATGGATATTTATACTTTGCTTTTATACCACTAAAAGGACTGAATAACTTATTTAAAACCAATGTTAAAAATAAACTATTACAAACTAGAATTATTCCAAAAGGTTCAACTTACATATTAGAAATAGTTTATGAGATTGAAGTTCAAGAGCCTAAAGAATTCAATAACAGAATATTAGGGATTGATTTAGGAGTAGATAACCTAGCTACATGCGTTAATAATGTAGGTGTACAACCTATCATTATAAATGGTAAAGTTATCAAATCTATAAATCAATATTACAATAAGAAGAAAGCTAAATTACAGTCGGATTTAAAGAAACGACATAAAAAGGACTGGAGCAATAAGTTAGATAAATTACAACAAGATAGAGATAATAAAATAAATTATTATTTACATAATGCTAGTAAATCTATAGTTACTTATGCGGAAGGATTAAATATTACGATCATAGTAATTGGTTTGAATAAAACTTGGAAACAGGAAAGTGGTTTATTCAAATCAGCTAATCAGAATTTTATATCAATTCCATATGATAAATTAATAAAAATGATTACATATAAGTGTTCTAATATAGGAATTAAAGTAATAACTAATAACGAAAGTTATACGAGTGGTTGTAGTTTTTTAGATAATGAAGTAATAGGTAAAGATACATATAATAAAAGCAGACGTGTAGTAAGAGGTTTATTTAAATCTAATACAAACAAACTAATTAATTCAGATGTTAATGGAGCTTATAATATAATTAAAAAGGTATTTTCAGAAGCTTTTAAAGTAGATGAAATAGAGGGTGTACATTTACATCCAATAAGAGTTAGTATGACTTGTTAAAGAGTTATAACTTATGGACTTATAAATTGGAATTGTGTTCATATAATGTTCACAAAAAGCCAATAAATGAATAATTTTAATGTAAGTCAACAAATTAATAGAACTAAAAATAATATTAAGAAGGTGATTAGATGTATATAATTCAAAGTAATATTAACAAGGAAGACTTTCAAAGTATTATGTATAAAGTAACAGATTTAACTTGGGAAGAATTTAAAGAATACATATTAAATAATGATGACTCTACTAAAAGAGAATTTATAGGCACTATGGAAGGAATACATAAGCCTAAAAATTGTAAAATAAAAGTTGCTGATATAAATGACGAACATCATTTAAGAGTAAGTATAACTAGAGGATCTGGAATTATTTATACTTCTGAATACTATTTAGTAACAGATGATAATTTTCAAAATTTAATTAGATAATATAGTATAAAATTGCATTAATGATTAGTTTTGTAAGACTAAAATGCGTATTATAAATAAATTAATATTAAACAAATTATTAGGGTGACGAGCCAACGTCAGAAGGAGAGAAATATTATGGAACAAACTAAAGGATATTTAAGATTAGAAGGAAAAATTTGGGGACTAAACAACAAAGAACCTTTCACTAATTCAGTAAAAAGAAATCTTTCATTTGGATTACAAAGTAGTACAACCAACACTAATTATGTACAAGTAGGAGATTGGAGTAATTCAAAACTTAATGTTAAGTTAAAAGCTAATCAAGATGATGAAGTAACTGAATTAAATGAACAAGAAGCAATTGATTTTGTTAAGGGAAACTTTAAAGATGGTGATAGTGTATATTTAAATATAAGAGCTGATATTGATACATATCATAAGAAATTAACATGGATTGTAAGCCAAATGTATAAGAAAAGCGATGTAATTGACTTTAATGCGGAAGGTTTTGAAGAAGTTAATGAATTAAATCAAGCAATAATAATTACAGAAAAGGCAAGTAATGGTTTAGTGAAAGTTGGTGTAACTACATATAAAGGAGAAATGATTGAATTAGAATTATCTTTAGAAGATGATGTAGTAAAAGAATACATAGAAGAAAACGCAAAAGTAGGAGATTTACTACATGCTACTATCAAAGTAGATAACAGACCTATTTACGAAGAAGGAGAAGTAGAAAGTGGTGAGCCAACTAAGGAAAGAAAAACATTAAAAGGAAAAACTATCGGAGGAAATAATACTAAAACTTATAAAAAGATTAAAGAAAGAGAGTTAGTGTTATCAGTTATAGATATTGATACTGAGAAAAATGAAAAGAGTAAATATACAAGAGATGAAATTAGAGAAGCATTAGATTTAGTAGAAAATAAAGTGATTATCAAAAAAGATGACTCAAAGTCTAAAGATACTAATGGTGGAGTTACAGACGAAGATTTGCCATTTTAATAAATTAAATAACAAACTATATACAAAAGATGAAGCCCTTGATTTTAGGGCTAATAGATAAAAAAATAATAAATAATTTAAAATAAGAAGGAGATTATCAATATGGGATTTCAAAAAGCAGTTAGAGAAAATATATGGGCAAAGGTTTTAACAATAGCACCTTCTGGTGGTGGAAAAAGTTTTGGAGCATTAAGAGTTGCTAAAGGTTTAACCGAGGCATTAAGTAAAGATACTGGTAATGTAGAAAGAATTGCTTACATAGGGACAGAAGGATCAAGAGATAAATATTATGCAGACGAATTCGATTATGATTTAATGCAACTAAAAGCACCTTTTACCCCTGAAAGTTATGTTGATGCGATTGACGAAGCAATTGATGCTGGATATAAAGTAATTGTAATTGACCAAATAAGTAATGAATGGGCTGGAAAAGGTGGGATGTTAGAAATACATAGTAAAATGAGTGGAAATTCATATACTAACTGGTCTAAGCTAACACCAAGACATGAAAAATTTGTAGATAAGATATTAGATTCAGAAGCATTCATTGTAGCAACAGTAAGAGGAAAAGATAAATATGTACTTGAAGAACAAAACGGAAAGCAAGTACCTAGAAAAGTTGGTATTGGTTATCAACAAAGAGATGATTTAGAATTCTTATTTACTGTAGCTGTAACAGTAGAGCAAGATACTCACTTTTTTACATCAGTAAAAGATAATACACACTGTTTTGAAAATAGAAATGATGTATTAACTGAAAAAGATGGAGATATAATTTATAAATGGTCTACTGGTGGAGATGTAAAATCTAAACGAAATGAATTAGAAAAAGCTAAAGAAGAAGCTAAAACAAAAATTGCATTAAACCAAGAAGAAGAAGTTAAAAAGATAGTTCAAGAAAATGAAAAAAAAGCTAAGAAACAACAAAACAAATTATCTTTAGATGAATTAAAGGCTGATATTTTACTTAAGTGTAAAGAGTTGTCTGATAATGGGAAGAGAGCAGAAGTTATCCAAACTTTAAAAGATTTAAATGATAGTCCAAACCCTAATGATATTACAGATAAAACAATTGCAGAAAAAGTAATATCAGCATTTGAAGAATTAGTATAATAAAACACAGCCCATGTCTGTTTGGATATGGGCTAATTTTAAAGGTAGGTGAATGTAAATGAAATGCAAATACTCTTATTGTACTCATGGAGGTGAGGTGAAAAAAGAAGAAGCGGTTAAAATTGGTAATTCATATTTTCATAAAGATTGTTACCATGAGAAGGAATTAAAACAACAAATAGAAGAATATTATTTAAATAATATGCCATCTTGTACTTTACAAATTCTAAGAAAAGTTATTAAACAATTAATTCATGAAAATAATAATCCAACAAACTATATTTTATTTATATTAGAATTTATACATAAAAATAATAAACCTATAAACAATCCTTTTGGATTAATTAATTATTCCAATGACTATAAGTTAAAGAATGAATTTAAAAAAATTACTATTAGAGATGAATACAATAAAACCATTAATACAAACAAATTAAACACTAGTGATGATAGTATTGTATTTACCTATACTCCTACAAATAAAAAAATAACAGACATATTATAGGTGGTGAAATCATGAAAGCTAATGACATTAAAAAGTTCGAAAAATTACATAATATAGAGTTACCTAAAGATGATATTTCAGAAACAGGAGTAATAGGAACTATATTAGTACATCCAGAGTTTATTTATAAAACGGAATATCTGAAACCGAATCAGTTTTATAATAGAGAATTAGCATGTATTTATCATATAGTTAATAACTTAATGGAAAAAGGTATTACAGAAATAGATAACTTTTTAATAATGACTGAAGTTGAGAGTAATAAAGGTTTTAAAAATATAATTAATGAATTTGATGATATTTCAAAAGATATATGTGGATGGTTAGATGATTTAAGGCTAGTAGCTAGGTCTGAAATTGAAGGATATGAATTTATTGCTAATAATATAATATCTAATGCATTCAAAAGAGATACATACATAAAACTAAGAGAAATGGCTAATGGAGTATTATCAAGTAATGAAGATATAAACAGTATTAATTATAAAGTTCAAACTGATATAACTAAATTTGCAGATGATTATATTGTAGATACTAATGTTCAAATGATAGGAGATAAGGCAGATGAATTGTGGGAATTAATAAAAAGTAGGAGAACAGATTCAGGATTTGCAGGTATACCTAGTAAATATAAAGGACTAAATGAATATTTTACTTATGAAAATGGAGAATTAGTTGTAATAGGTGGTAGAGCCAAAAGTGGTAAATCAATGTTCTTTCTTAATGAAGCCATACATAAGGTTGAAAACGGAGTTCCTGTAGCTATATTTGATACTGAAATGAGTGATGAAAGATGGATGATAAGATTTTTAGCATTAAAGTCTGGAGTCGATATAAAAAAGGTTAAGAATGGTAATTACTCATTACAAGAAGAAAAGGCAGTAGAAGAAGCTAAAGAATGGTTAAAAAATAAGCCATTAGTTCACAAATATGATGTTGGTTGGACTAAAGATAAAATTTATATGACAGCGAAACAACTAAAACAATCTATGAACTTAGGATTGTTAATTTATGATTATATAAAAGTAGATGATACTGGTGGTGGAGACAATAAAGAACATAATATATTAGGAGATATGACTAATTTCTTAAAAAATAAGGTAGGTGGAGCATTAGATATACCTATAATAGCAGGTGGTCAAATGAGTCCAAAAGAACAAAGATTAGCAGATAGCGATAAAATAAATAGATATGCTTCAACTATAGCATATTGGATACATAAGACAAAAGAAGAAATGCTTAATGATGGTATTGATAGTGGTAATTGTAAATTAGTAATTGATTATAATAGAAATGGTGGTCAAATGGAGGATGGAGAATATTTAAATTTTGTTTTTGAGGGAGATAAAGCAATCATCACTCAAGCTAAGAACTTTTCTAATATAGAAGGTGGAAACTCACCATATTAAAAGGAGGTAAGGCATATGGATAAGGACGAACTTAAGATATATCTAAAAGAGAATCCACAATATATAGAAAATATATTAGAAAATATAGGTTGTCATCATATAAAAAAAAGTTCAAAACGTATTACTTGTGCTTTGCCTGATGGTGATAACTTTACTTCTATAAGTATTAAATTAAATGATAATTTAAAAACAGAAGTATATTCAAGAAAAGGTGAGTTTGATAAATACGAATATAAAGATGTGTTTACTCTTATACAATTCATAAATGAATATAGTCTATCAGAAGCCATTCAGTTTGTATGTAAACAATGTGGATTGAAATATAGTAACAATATTAAAAAGAGTGAAAAGAGTTCTAGTTATAGCTTTTTAAGACAATTTAAAAGAAGTTTAAATAAAATAAATAAACTTGACGATTATGATGAATTAATATTGGACGAAACTTTCACTCAGAGATTTATAAGAGAAACATGTGATTTATTTTTACAAGATGGGATTAATAAGACTACACAAACTAAATTTGGTGTTTCATATGACATATTAGATAATAGGGTAGTTTTTCCAATTAGAAATGATAATGGAGAATTACTTACATTCAAAGGAAGAACGATGGATAGTAATTATAAAATTAAAGGAATACCAAAATATTTTTACTATTACCCGTATGTCGGAGAATTCTATTTATATGGTTTATATGAAAACTATTTTGATATTATATCATCTAATGAAGTGTTCATATTCGAAGCAGAAAAGTCAGTTATGCAATGTAATGATATGGATATTAATAACTGTGTAGCAGTAAGCAAAAAGGTTATTAGTCCAGTACAGTTAACAAAATTACTTAAACTAGGAAAAGATATAATACTAGCCTTTGACAAAGATGTTATCTTAGATGATATTTTTGTAGAATGTAAGAAATTTAAAAAAGGGTTATGTAATGTTTACTATATATATGATGATTTAGACTTATTACAAGGAAAAGAAAGTGTTACCGATAAAGGCAAAGAGATATTTATGCAATTATATACTAATTGTAAATTTAAATATGAGGGATGATTAAATGAAATATAAATTAATAGGAAATAACTACACATTTTCTCCAGTAGAAACAGTGTTAGAGAATAGGAATATAACAAAAGATTTATTTAATTTAGATAAGTCGGTTATAGAAGATTATAATAACTATGATAATATGCAAGAAGGAATTGAATTATTATTAAAACACTTAGAAAACAATAGTAAAATAGTAACAATAGGGGATTGTGATGTTGATGGGATGACAAGTTTTTCTATATTTTATAACAGAATAAAAGAATCATTTCCTAATGCAAATATAGAATTAAAAATACATACAAATAAACAACATGGTTTATCAGAAGATATTATTATTGAAGATGTTACAAATCTAGTAGTATTAACAGATTCATCGAGTAATGATTTTATACAACATAAAGAATTAAAAGATAAAGGAATTGATGTACTTATTATAGATCATCATGATTGTGACGATGGTTATAGTAAAGATGCAGTAGTAATAAATAATCAATTATCTAAAAGTGTAACAAATAAAAATCTAGCTGGAGCTGGTGTAGTTTATAAATTTATAAAAGCTTTAGATGATTATTTATTTGAAGATAAATCAAGCAAATATAAAGATTTAGTTGCATTGGGTAATGTTGCTGATATGATGGATTTACATGAGTTAGAGACTAGATATTTTGTATATGAAGGTGTTAAAGAAATAAACAACTTATTTATTAAAGCATTAATGGAAGTAAATGAATATGACTTGGAAGGTAAATATAATATAGATAAAATTGGATGGGTAATAGCTCCTAAATTAAATGGAACAATCAGAAGTGGAACACAAGAAGAGAAAATGAAAATGTACCAAGCTTTTGTATCAGATGATTATGAATTTTGTTTAGAAATAGCTAAGATGTGTAAAAACGTAAAGACAAGACAAGACAATGCAGTTAAATCAGCTTTGAAAAAAATAGAACCTAAAATTAATATTGCTGAAGGTGATAAGTGTATTATATTAGATGTAGGCAAAGCATTAAATCAATCACATACTGGATTAGTAGCACAAAAAATAGAAGATAAATATAAACTTCCAACATTATTATATAGAAGTGTAGAAGATAAAAAAGATATTATTGGAGGAAGCTTTAGAGGAATAGATAATATTTCTAAGAATACAAGGTTAGATATACTTAATAGTGAATTAGTTATTTTTTCAGAGGGACATGCTCAGGCTGGTGGTTATCAATTAAAAAAAGATAATTTAAACAAATTAAAAGACTATTTAAATGATTTATATAAAGATAAAGAAATTGTAGACAGCAAGGAGTATCTAGTAGATTTTATATTAGATGAATCAGAAATAGATGAATACATAGTAAATGAATTAGCATTATTAGAAAATGAATTTGGGAATAAGATAGATGCTCCTTTGATAGCTTTTGAAAATGTAGAATTAAATATAGTTGCAAATGACATTAAAAGAACTAGAATAGTGTTTTTTGTAAATGGAATTAAATTTAATAAAAAATTCCCAACAAATGTACTAAAGGAACAATTATTAAATCAGTCATTAAAAGCAAATATAATTGGAAAGTGTACTATGGACACATACAACAACACAGGTCAGATTGAAATTATTGACTTTGAAATAATAAATTAATTATAAAAGTAAAAGAGGTGAAATATGTGGCAGATAGAGTTGGGGAAGAAAGATTAAATAACTTTGGAAGTAAAATGATAATAGTAGAGTATAGAAAAACAAGTGATATAGATGTTATGTTTCCAGAATATAATAATTATATAGTAAAAAATAAACAATATTCACATTTTAAAAAAGGAGCTATTGCATGTCCTTCAGAAGAAAGAACTGAGGTTAGCAGAAATAAAACCAACGAGAATAAAATAGTTTGGAAAAATAAATTAAATCAAAATGAATATAATTTAGAATTACTTATTAAATATATAAAAGAAAATCCAGATAAATGTTTTGGGAAAGAGGATATTTGTAAACAATTAGGTGTTTATAGAAAATTCTTAGACAAAGTTGAAAAGATAGAAAATATTAAATTTGAATATAATTTTAATGTTAATTCAATTAATAGTATTTATTTTAAAGCTATATATCAAGATTATGATTGGTGTTATCAAAAATATATGACAGAAGGATTAAATCATGAAGAGATGGCTAAAGAAGCGAAGTGCAGTAAAAGAGTTATAGAGAAATGGTGTTGTGAAAAACATAAATTAACCCAAGAATATAGAAAAATACATAAACAATTAAATGATATACAAAAAGATTTAGTTATTGGCTCTTTGTTGGGAGACGGTCATGTTGATAAAAGAGAAACACAACCTATATTTATAGTCAGTCATGCGGAAAATCAAAAAGATTATTTGTTTTGGAAATATGAATTAATGAAGGATTTTATGAATATATCACCAACTTATTATAAAGAAGCATATCATAATTTTGGAACAGATTCGAAATATCTTTGTCAACCACACTATAGAATATCTTCTAGAATACATAATTGTTTTATACAATATAGAGAAATGTCTAAACGTAATTTAATTGATAATCTCAATGAATTTTCATTAAGTATATTTGCATTAGATGATGGTTATAGAGGTGATTCAAATTGGGAAATATGTTTAGCTGATATACCATTAAAGGATAGATATCACTTTATAGATATTATGAAGAATAGGTTTGATTTAGATGGAATTGTAGAAAATAGCGATAAAAGATATATGAGATTTACGGCAAAATCATCAAGGAAATTAGATGAAATTATAACATCTATTATTCCAAATAATTTAGATATAATAAAATGTAAAATAATAGAAAATGATAAAATAAAACAAGAACAATTTAGATTTTATATAAATTATAATAACAATGATATATTGTTAAAAGATTTTTGTGATATTCTATCTTTTAATTATCAATACATACATTATGCAATTAAAAGATATAGGCTGAAAGATGGGGAAGAAATAATAAACTTTATGAATGATAGGGAGGAAAATAAATGAGTAACACATATACATTAACTCATTGTCACACAATGTATAGTAATGGGATAACTAATATAGATTCAGTAACAAAATATTCAGATTACATAAAACAAATTAAAAATGATAAAGCATTAGGGATACAAGGAATTTGTTTTACAGAGCATGGTTCAACATTTGAATGGTATAAAAAGAAATGTGAATGTGAAGACAATGGCTTCAAATATGTTCACTCTATAGAAGCATATGTTACAGAGTCTTTAGATGAAAAAATCAGAGATAATTACCATGTTTGCTTATATGCTACTGATTATGAATCATTTGAAGAATTAAATAGTTTAGTTTCAAAAGCTTTTAATAGAGAAGATGGACATTTTTACTATACACCAAGGATAACATTTGAAGAGTTAATAAGTACAAGTAGTAAAATATTAGTTAGTACAGCGTGTTTAGGTGGAATATTAAGTAAAGGAAATGATAAATTAAAAGATAGATTTATTGAATTTTTAGTTGATAATTCAAATAGATGCTATTTAGAGATTCAGCACCACTTAGTAAAAGATCAAATTTCTTATAATAAATATCTTTGTGATTTACATAAAAAATATAATATTCCATTACTTGTAGCTACTGATACTCACGCATTAAACAGCAAACATGCAAAAGGTAGAGAAATATTACAAAAATCAAAAGGCATTTTCTTCGATAATGAAGACGGTTGGGATTTAACATTAAAATCATATGACGAATTAGTTGAATTATTTAAAAAGCAAAATATAATGTCAGGCGAAGAAATATATGAAGCTTTAGAAAATACTAATAGATTATATGATAGAGTTGAAGAATTTAAAATTGATAAATCATATAAATATCCTAAATTATATGATAATTCTTTAGATGTATTAAAACAAAAAATCAATGAGGGTACATTATCAAAAGGAATAAATAAATTACCTAATTATAAAACTGAATACATTCCTAGAATACAACACGAGTTAGAAACATACATACATAATGGTGCAGTAGACTTTTTATTATTAGATGAAAACATTAAAACATGGGCTAGAAGTAATAATATATTTGCTGGGTATTCAAGAGGTTCATGTTCTGGAAGTGAAATAGCTTATTTAATAGGTATTACTGATATAGATTCAATTAAACATAAAATGAATTTTGAAAGATTTATGAATACTGAAAGAGTAAGTTTAGCAGATATAGATACAGATTGGTCTCCAAATCACAGAGAACTAGTAAAAAATTATATATATAGTAAAAAAGACTTATATTGTGCAGACATAATAACATTTAATACGGTTGCTTTAAAAGGTAGTATCAGAGATGTATGCAGAGCTATATATAAAAAAGATTTACCTAAAGAATTGGAAGAAGCTAGTAATAGAGATGTTGAAGGGTATGGGACTTTAACAGATAGTACTAGTAAAAAAGTTCATGACTATATGGATGATTATTTAAAAATTTCTAATTATATATGTGAAAATATAGAAGATAATGAAGATAAAATGAGGAAAGAATATCCAAAAGTATTCGAATATGTTGATATAATTAATGGTACTATAGTTTCTATAGGGACACATCCTTGTGGTCAAATTTGTAGCCCTATCCCATTAGATAGTTCAGTCGGATTATGTAGCATATCAACTTGTTCACATCCAGTATCAATGATAAGTATGAAGGCTATTGATGCACAAAACTTTGTCAAGTTAGATTTATTAGGGTTAGACAATATACAAATAATAAATGAAACTTGTGAATTGGCTGATATAGAAAGATTAACACCCGAAAATACACCAGACGAAGAAGATGTGTGGCAATCAATGGCTAAAGATAATACTTTGATATTTCAATGGGAATCAGATAGTGCAGGTGCTTTTATAAAAACATTATTGAGTGAAAAAACATTAAATAAAATAAAACAATTTAATCCAAATTTTAGATATGTAGATTTAGTTTCAATGGGAAATGGTGCTATTAGACCTGCTGGTGCAAGTTATCGTAATGCATTATCTAATGGTGAATTTAGGGATAATGGACATGAAGCATTAAATAAATTTTTAGCACCAACAATGGGTTACTTAGTATATCAGGAACAAATTATGAATTTCTTACATGAATTTTGTGGATATACAATGGGTGAGGCTGATATTGTAAGGCGTGGATTTGCTAAGAAAACAGGTACAGAAAAATTTATTCCTAAAATTACAAGTGGTTTCATTAAAACTATGAAAGAAAAATACAATGTAGACGAAGAAGAATCTAAAAAATTAATTATAAATTTTATACAAGTAATAACTGACGCATCGGATTATCTTTTTAGTGAAAATCATGCTGTTCCATATACATATATTGGATATATTGCTGGATACCTAAGATATTATCATCCATTAGAATTTATAACTACAGCATTAAATATTAATAAAGATAAAGAAGAGAAGACTATCAGTATAATCAAATATGCTAATAGTAAAGGAATAAGTATATCATCACCTAAGTTTGGTTATGCGAAAGCTAGTTATTTCATGTCAAAGGAAACAAATAGTATATATAAAGGAGTAGGCTCAATTAAAAATCTTAATAATAAGGTGGCAGATGAGGTATATGAATTATCTCAAAATAATAAGTATAATAGTTTTTTAGATTTATTATTAGATATTAAAGAAAATACATCTTGCAACTCACGTCAATTAGAAATACTTATTAAATTAGATTATTTTGATTGCTTTGGCAAATCACAAAAGTTATTAACTATAGTTAATTTATATAATAAGTTATATGGCAAAAAACAGTTTAACAAAAGCAAATTAAGCAATGAAAATATAGATTTAATTAGAAAGTATGCAAACAAAGAGACAGAAAAGGTATTTAAAGAAGTTGATACTTATAAATTATTAGTAGATCAAGTAGTCAATATCCCTAATACAGATATCAGTTTTAAAGAAAAACTTGCTTTCCAAAACGAAATTTTAGGTTATATAGATTATAAAAATGAAAAAATCGAAAAAAGATATGCTTTGATTACTGATATTAATACTAAATACACTCCCATAGTAAATACATACTGCTTAAATAATGGTGTTACATGTAAATGTAAAATTAATAAGAAGTTATGGAATAATGATGGTGAATTAAATGTTAATGATGTAATCTATATTCATTCTATGGAAAAGAAATTTGGATGGAAAAAGGTTGGAGAAAAGACTGATAAAAAGGGTAATGTAAAACCAGTGTTTGAAATCGATGAGAATAAAATCGAGTGGCATATTACAAATTATTCAGTAATACCAAGTATGGAGGAAGTGCTAGATGAAATTTAATAGAGTATATAAAGATAAAGAAGTAAAACAAATTCTTAACTCAATAACTGTATTAGTAGACAGCAGGGAAAAGGTTAACTCGCACATTAAAATGTGGTTAAAATCTAATAAAATAAATTATATAGATTATACTTTATCATTTGGGGATTATTCATTTATGATACCACAGAATGAATCATTAGATATTCTTGAAGATTTATATTTTACTGACGAAATAGCTATTGAACGAAAGGCTCATGCTGAAGAAATTAGTGGCAATTTTACACAAGGAAGAGAAAGGTTTAAAAGGGAGTTTGAAAGAAGTAATGGAGCATTAAGGTTATTAATAGAAGATACTAATTACTCTAATGTCTGTGATGGTAAATATAAAACTGATTTTCCTAAAGAATCTTTTGTTGGCTCATTACATTCTTTTCAAGAACAATATAATTGCCCATTCTTTTTTACAGATAAAGAACATAGTGGAAAATATATTTATAATACCTTTTACTATTATTTAAGAAATAAGTTAAAAACAAATTAATAGAAATAACTTGACTTTGAAACTGAATAGATATAGAATAAAGATATAGGATAAGAAAATCTTGTATCTTATTTTTATTTAAGGAGGAAATTATATATGGCTTTATTTAAAAAACCTGAATATACAAGTGATGAATTGAGATTAAATATAAAAAGACTAGAACGAGAAATTAAAGAATTACAAAATCAATATAATACTGCATTACTAAGAAGTAAAGAAATGTTTTCAAAACCTCATACAATAATGGACGTTGCAAAATGTCATAATGAATATGGAAATTCTAAAGATTTGAATTGTGATATTAATTGTTGTAAAAGAAGTATAGCAATTTATAAAAATATGTTAAAAGATAAATAAATTAATAAAAAGGAGATTATTAAAATGAATAAATTTGAAAGAGAAATTAAAATTAAAGAAAATGGAAAGCCAATGATTAAATTAAGCAGAAAGTGTAGTGGAACATTAGGTAGAATGAGAACAACGAGGAGCAATATTATAATATCAGAACAAAGAATTAATCCAAAGTCTCCAGTACAAGATAGAAGTTTTACATTAGTTATTAGAAACGATGGTGTAGATGGCGAATATAAAATGGGACAACTTTCATTTTTAAAAGAAGAAGATTTAATACAGATAAGAGATTCAATTGATTTGATATTAAATTTAGACAATGTAAAAGTGGTTAAAGAAGAAAGTAAGTCTAATGTGACAATTAATAATTATTACATACAAAAATAGCACCTTGTAAATGGCATGAATACTAGGTTAAAAACCACATAAAAACATGATTTTAACAGGAGTTAATAAATTAATAGAATATAATATAATTAAAGGGGATGTAAAAAATGGATGATAATGAAAAATATAAAAGTATATTTAACAATTTAACTGATGAAGATTTCGAAGATATTTTAAAAGAATGTAATTTCAAATATGAAAAAGTAGAAAAGGGAAAAGGTGGATTATTTGTAGATGGTAAAAGAATAGAATCTGATAAAATATTTGAAGAATACAGTTACTTTAAGGGAGTTGATAAATAATGAATAAAGATTTAAATAAGATTGCATTAACTAAAGAAGATAGAATAGAAGCTTATAAATATATTTTAGGCGATGATGAAGAATATACTAATTCTTTCTTTAAAGGTTATAAACCTAATTATTATTTTAATACTGAATCTGAAGAATTAAATGAATCACAAATAAAAGATATATTAGCAAAAGCAATTCTTACAGGAAAAAATAAGTTTGCTAGTTGTACTTCAATGTCAAAACCAATAACATTAGATGATTTAGATAAATTGGCAGAAAAGTTAAATCAATTACCGCCAGTAGCCAATAAAATAGAAATAGGGACATTTGCATTAAAAGTATTATTGGAGAAAATACCTACTATTGATAATACTAAATTTAAAAGTTATCCTAATACAATGTATGGATTACCTATTGAAATTTATGAAGGTTATGATTTTAAATTTAATCAAATGAGAGTTAAATTTAGTAATGGCGAGAGCAAAATTATAGATGTATTTACGTGTAATGATAATGTTAATATTTACAATGAAATATTTAGAATGGAGAGTGAAAATAATGAATAAAATAGAACTCAAAAATGGCTCAACAATTGAAACTATAGATACTAGTGAAGTTACTAGAAGTAAAAGAGGGCAAGAACAATTAAATAATATGAAATCTGCATGGGATTTAATTTATGAATATTATAATAGTTTACCTTGGTATAAAAAGATTATTACTAAAATACAATGGTTCTTTGATGATATAGTGGGATTTTTCATTAGATTATATTATAAAATTGTTATAAAGATCTTATATAAATCTAAATAAATTAATAGAAACATATTGAATTAATTAAAAATCTATGGTAAGATAATTTTATGGAAGGAAGTGAAATTATGTTTGCAAATTTTAGAAAAGCATTTTTTTCAACTAAAGAAGAAAAAGAAACTCAAGCTAAATGGTTAGAAGATAATCCATTACCTAAAAAGGAAAATATTAATCTAATAAAGACACATGATGGGATATATGTTTCAGAACCATTACAAGGTTTTGAAGGAGAATGTGAAGGATGTAAAAATTTTATTAAAAATTATCCATATTATATAGAGGGTGGTTGGTGTAAATTACATAAATGTTCATGTGGGTGGGGTTTTACTTGTGATGATTTTAAAGATAAACCATAGTCCAAATAAAACTTGGATTTTAAATGAATATAACGAATTAATGTAATTAAGAAAGGGTGATAATTGAATATGAATGAATTACTGATAATATTATTTATGATTATATTCATGATTTTAATAATATTTATTCCAATATTATTAGTAGATATTAGCTTTAAAATTAAAGATAAATTAAATCATACAATATTTAAAGAAAAGTATAAAAACAAGTTGGTTCAAAGTATAGAAGAAGGTATAAAATTTAATAATTATAAAATAAACAAATACAAAGGTATAGAAGATGAAACGGTATTATATGACGACTTTCAAAAACATTGTGCAATCTGCAATTGTTGTGATAGTGAGTTTTACATATCAGAAGGAATTGATAAAATTTTAGTAGATGAATTTAAGCAATCAGAATTGGAGGCTCATAACTTATCTATTGTATATTCTGAACAAAAGAGAAAAGAAAACTTACAAGCAAGAGTAAAATTTATAGAAGAAGAATTAAAAGATATCAAAAATAGAATATAAGGAAGGATTGGTAATAATGAATTTAAAAACAATATGGACTTTAAAATTTAATGATTTAATTATTAACGAAGGAGATACCATAAAAATATACTTACATAATGATGAAATATTAATTGGTGACTATAACTTTTCAGATGAAAGTACAATTTATTTGAATAGAGAAAATTCAGAAATGGAAATCGATTTTGATGATGTTAAAGAAATTGTAATATTAAGGAGATGATACACAAATGAATAACAACAAAATAATAGGATTTAATTTAAGTTTAAATTTTGGATTTACTAATGATGAAGATCATAAAGAAGTTATTAATAGAATAGAAAATATGATAGATGACTTATTAAAAGGTCAAATATATACAGGAGCGATATTATTAGGTGGTAAATCTGAATTTATAAAAGAAAACAATGATTTAGGTATCAGAAAAATAAGTGAGGAGGGTAATAATGAAATATAGAACTAGCAAAGAAGAATTAATAAATGAATTAAACGAAGTTATCTATAAGTGGTGTAGAGAATATAATTATTCATATGAAGAAGCCACACAAATGTTAAATGATATATTTAAAGAACGACCAATAGTTAAAAATAAGGAGGGCGAGTAAATATGGTTATAACATTGGAGAATGGACAAACAGTTACAATTTATGAAAAGCAAAATATATTGCCACAAATTAAAGAGTACATAGATAAAGAAATATTTGAGTTGCTTGAAGATAGTTTTAATAATGTAGATGGAAGTGTTATTAGAATAGAGGAACTTGAAGCTGAACTAGACGATGCTAATAGTTATAATGACGAACTAGAAAGAAAAATAGATAGATTGGAGAGCGAAATTGATGAGTAGAAAACATAAATATAAAGTTTGGGATAAAGTTAATAATTGTATGGATGAACTTGATGGATATGATTTGTATTTAGCTGATGGAAAAATATATGAAGTAAGTCTAAAAGGTTACTGGGGAATGGAACATTTAGAAAAAATAGATGTATCTGAAAGATATATACTTTTAGAATATGTAGGATTTAAAGATAAAAACAACAAAGAAATCTATGAAGGATATATTGATAGTTCTGGCTACGTAGTTACATATTTAGCAAATTTACATGATGGATTAGGTATGAATGCAGGATGGTATTTACAAAGAGATAATTTTGAATCTTGGTCTGAATTAGAATGTAATGAAGACATTGAAATCATAGGAAATATTTTTGAAAATCCTGAAAAAGCTATAAATAATTGCAACACGGATTATACTACATCGTTTTAAAAAGCTTGTTTTATTTGGAAATAAATTAATAGAAGTAAAAGAGGTGAAATTATGAGTAAGGAAGATAAAGAAATTGAAAAGTTAGTGGACGAATTAATTGAAGGAAATAAGATATCCAAAGAACAAAGACAAGTGTTCATATTATTGTTTAGAGGAGAATACTTTAAAGGAAGAGAAGATGGCATTCAAGATATTAAAAAACAAGTTGATAGATTTTCTATTATAACAAAATCTTTAGTTAAATCAGTTGAAGAACTAATTGATGAAGAAAATGTTTTAGTCAAAAAGGATATAGAATCAGAATTAAAAGATTTATGTTATATGGTTGAGGCACAATTTAACAGGTTTAATATGTGGATGAAAAGTAAAGAGGTGAGATTATGAGAAAAACATTATCAGAAGAAGAATTTATTTATTATGTTAAAAAACATGAAGAATATTATAGTAACAACAAACATGATTTTCATATTGGCGAAGTAGTAATAGTTCCAAAAGATGAAATGGATAAAGAGCAAATAGGGATAATTAAAAATTGGTCTGGAATAGATAATTATGTATATGTATTAAGTTATGATGAAAAATCAAACAAACACTGGATTTGTGGGTTCAAAGAAAAAGAATTGAAAAAGACAAATATACAATTAGAAAATGTATCAGAAGAACTTTATAATAAATATTGTTACTATTTAGAGAATTTTCTAAAAATCAAATTCATATAAATTACAAATATAAAATACGAATGATGTAACTTAGAAAAGTTCAGAAGTGATAAAAATTACGATAAAATATAATAGTAATACGAATATTATAGAACTAAATTTAAATCAAATTCGCATTTTATAAGAATATAATAAATTAATATAGAAAGGTGGTAGAATTTAAATGCCAAAGGATTTAAGATGCTTTGAATATGAGGAAAGAAAAGCTTTATACTACAGATTAAATACAGTACAAGGTTGGATTTAAGAAATGTTAAAAGAAGGATTAATAAATGATAAGTGGGATTGTGGATGAAAGAGTCCCAAGATATATTAAAGAATGTAAAAGAACAATTGTATTAAAAGGAGGACAAATAAGAATGAATATTAAAGAATGTAGAAAAGAAACTCAGAAACATATTGACAATGTAAAGAATATATTGAACAAATGGAGTTTAGACTTAGAACAAAGAGGTAAACTTCATGATAAAAGTAAATTAGAAAGTCCTGAAGTAGAAATATTTTGTGAATATACTCCTAAATTAGTTGGAAGTACATATGGAAGTGATGAATATAAGGAATTCCTTAAAGAAATGCAAGTAGCATTAAGTCATCATTATAATTCAAATAGACATCATCCAGAACACTTTAGAAATGGAATACAAGGCATGACTTTAATTGATATTATGGAATTATTAGCTGATTTGAAGTCTGCAACTTTGAGGCATAATGATGGTGATTTAATTAGAAGTATTAATTTTAATCAAGAAAGATTTGGATATGATAATGATGTAAAACAAATCTTATTAAATACTGCTGAATTACTATATACATATAAGATATTCTTTGGTTGTTGTGATGGCAGAGAGGGAATGTATTTATCAGATACTATTGAAGGTGTTCACAAGAAAATTGATGAAGATCAACAATTAGATGAGACAGAAAAACGAATATTGAAATTTGGATATTTTCATGAGTTTAAAGATAAAGACTATCATGATGAACATTTTTGTGTTGATAATGCTTTTGACTGTTACTGGTATAAGCAAAGTTATTTTAATTAGATGGTCTTAAAAGAGAAATTTTAAAGGGTATTAATAAATTAATAGATGTAAGGAGATATTGAAATGAAGATTAAATTAAATGGCTTGTTTGAACAAGATATAGAAAATGGGTTTGAGACTCAAAAAGAATATGAAGTAAATAAAGTTGAAATTAGTGGTGATTACTGTGCATATGACGTTTGGTATTATATCACTAATGAAAAAGGTAATACTACTTGCTTTCAAGATTTAATGGTTGAAGAAGTTGGAATAGATGATAGAATAGAGAAGTTTGTTGCTAACTTTAATGATTTTTTAACATTTAATAATTCAGACTTACCATATAAATTTGAATTTAAAATTGATTTAGAAAGTGAGGAAGTATAGATGATAGATTACAAATGTTTAATAGAACTTTATAGAGATGGTCATGAAATACATACAGATACAGTTATGACTATTGAGGAAGATATTGATATAGTTGATGATTTTGAAAGAGATGAGACTATCAGAGATATCTTACTGACTAAATTAAAAGAAGAATATGATGAAGATGTAAAACTATTGGAATATGAGAGTCTTACTGATATTGACTATGATATTTACAAACTTACATATTAGATTTAAATAAATTAATATAATTAAAAGAGAGGTAAAAGAACAATTTAAAAATTTAAACTTACAGGAGGTAATATCATAATGAGCAACACATATAATACAGACTCAATACAATCATTAGGTATTTTAGGTGGAGTACGTGCAAAACCTGCGTCAATAGGACTTGAATCTCATTCACATACATTCATAGAAATACTAATGAATGCTATTGATGAATATAGAGAAGGATATGGAAAACAAATCATAGTAACAAAATATAAAGATAATTCTATTTCTATTCAAGATTTTGGACGTTCGTTACCAATGGCTAAAAATTCACAAGGGGAATATGCTTATAAAAAGATATTTGAAGAAATGTGGTCTGGTGGAAAATATGAAAACAATTCAAAAACTAAAAATGGTAATTATAAATGGTCATGTGGCACAAATGGAATGGGAAATTTTGGTAGCTCGGCGACTGCTGATTTTTTAGAGGCTACTGCATTTGCACCTAACAATATAAAATATCATGTAAGGTATGAAAAAGGAATTCAAGTTGGTGAGTTTGAAGAAACTACTCATAATTTTGATTCTACTGGAACTATCATACATTGGATACCATCTAAAGAAGTATTTAAAGGCGATAATGATATAACAAAAGAATTTATAATTGATATATTGCAACAACAAGCAATTATAAATGATGACTTGAAATTTACTTATAAAGATGAAAATACAGATGAAGAATTAGTTTTTTATTATGAAAATGGAACTATTGATTATATTAAAGAATTAGATACTAAACAATCATCTTTAACAGATATAATTAAATGGACAACTGAAGGAGAAGGTCGAGAAAATAAAGATGATGAGATATTCGTCATTAAGTCTAATATCACTTTTGCCTTTAATAATGATATTAATTTAATTCAGTACTATCACAATTCTTCCTTTCTTGAAAATGGGGGAACGCCCCAAGACTTTATTAAAAATGGATTTACTTATGCTATTGACAAATACATAACTGAAAAAAATTTATATAAAAACAAAGAAAAGAAAGTGACATTTGACGATATTCAAGACAGTTTAGTAATAATTAGTGATACATATTCAACTATTTCATTATATACAGATCAAGCTAAGAAAAAGATTAAATCTAAATTTATGCAATCTCATGTAACTGATTTTTTAAGAGAGAAATTATATATCTTTTTTACTGAGAATCCATTAATTGGTTCACTTATAAGCAATCAAATATTAATTAATAAAAGAGTACGAGAACATGGAGAAGTTGCTAAAAAGAACATAAAAAAGAAACTTGAAGAAGCAAATAAAAGCGGAAGAGTTAAAATAGAGGGTTTGACAGATTGCAATATGAAGAAAAGTGCATTAGATGAAAGATTTTTATTAGTTGTGGAAGGGCTTTCTGCTAAATCTACAGTAGTTGATAGTTATGATAATAATACGATGGGAGCTGTTGGTTTGAAAGGAAGATTTATTTCCTGTTTAAAAACCACTGTAGATAGAGTTTTAAATAATGTTCCTGCGTTTACTTTAATATCTGCATTAGGTTGTGGTATAGAAATTCCATATGAAGAAAGGAAAGCATTCAAAGATATAAAAACATTTGATAAGAACAATTTAAGATATGGAAATATAGGAATACTTACAGATGCTGATTGCTGGGGGTCAGGAATTCGTCTTGCCTTATTAACTTTTATATATAAATATTTACCAACTTTATTAAAAGAAGATAGAGTTTATATAATAATTTCTCCAAGATATGAAATTAAAATGAAAAGTGGAGAAATGATATATGCATATAATGACAGAGAAAAAGAAGAATTAATGAAGACAATAGACACTAATGATATATACAATATAGGAATAGTGAAAGGAATCGGAGAAATAAATGCCGATGATTTTTGGGAAAAGGTATTGTGTCCAGAAGTTAGAGAGAAGACATTTATTCAAGTTACATATGATAATTTTGATGAAATTGTAGCTAAGTATTTTGAAGATTATATGGGAGAGAATACTCAGCCAAGAAAGGAATTCGTTAAAGAATTTATAACAAATGTAAACTTAGAAGAAATTAATTAGGAGGAATTATAAAATGAAAAAAGGAATAGTAGAAGTTTTACAAACCGAAATGTTAGATTTTACTGCACCTGTAATAATTAATAATTTGCCATCAATAGATGGATTATTAGTTTCTCAGAGACAAGTTATTTGGGGGATGAAAAAAGCAGGAATGACAAGCGATAAACAATTTTATAAAATGTTAAAAGCTGGTGGTGCTATATTTAATTATTATACATTAGGAGATGCTCCGCTTTATGGAGTTATGAAGAATCTAGGAAATAATTATTCATTAAACAAATATTTAGTCCCTAAAGGAAGTTATGGAAATAAGAATTCTAGAGATGGTAAAGGTTCAGCTCCTAGATATATAGAATGCAAGCTAGATACATATGCTGAAAACATGTTGGAAGGGATAAATAAAAATGCAGTTCCAATGAAATGGAATTATGATGCCACTGAAAAAGAACCCGTATTCCTACCATCTAAAATACCTAATATACTAACCAATTTGAGAATAAGTATTGCAGTTGCAGAAGCAAATAGAATGCCTTCTCATAATATGGAAGATGTTTGTAGTAGTATAACATCATATATAAAAACAAAAGATATAAATAAATCAATTGAGTTAATAAAAGTCCCTGATTTACCTAGTGGTGGTCAAATTATTTATGACAAAAACATATTTGATAAAATTTATACAACTGGAAATGGGTCATTTACTATACTTGGAAAATATAAATATGACAAAGATACTAATACAATTACAATTTATGAAATTCCTTATACTACTTATATTGAAAATATAGAAGATGAACTAGAAAATAACATAGACAAATTCTCTAAAGAATTAACTGATTATCACAATGGTTCAGATAAAGATGGTCTAAAACTAGAATTATATTTAAAAAAGAATGCAGATATTGAGACAGTAATTCAAAAATTAAGAAAATTTACATCCTATGAAAGTAAGTTTGCTTGTAATTTTACAATACTTGACTTAGATGGAAAAACTCCAGTATTAGTATCATTACAAGATATTTTTAATAAATGGATTTATCATAGACAAGTATGTATTAAAAACGAATTACAATTTGATTATGATAAATTAAATGATAGATTACATAAATTGACTGGCTTGAAATCAATATTGGTAGATTTAGATAGAGTTTTAGAGGTGATAAGAAATTCAAAAAATGATGATGACGCAACTAATAATGTTATGCATGAATTTAATTTAGATAAAGAACAAGCAGAATATGTTGTATCTATTAAATTATTAAATATTAATAAAGGTTATATAAATAATAGAATAAAAGATGTTGATAATATATCTAAAGAAATAGAAAATATATCTAGTACCTTATCTTTAGAAGAAAATATAAATAACATTATCATTGAACAACTTGACGAAGTTAAAAAGAAGTATAATCAAACTAGAAAAACAGATATCCTATATGAAGATAAAGTCATTAAAATAGATAATAGGGATTTAATTGAAGATTTTACAACTACAAATATTTTAACAAATAGTATGTATTATAAGAAAACAAGAAGATTTGCAGATGCAGATAATCAAAAATTAAAAGAAAACGATGAAGTCATTAGTACCATTCAATGCTCAAATAAAGGTAAGGTAATATTTATATCAAATAAAGGTGATGCTTATATGTTAAACTTATCAGATATATCTGAATCTAAGCCATCACAATTAGGCATATATCTTCCTACTATGTTAGGACTATCTAATGATGAATCAATTATAGGAATGTTATGTACAAATAATTATAAAGGCTATGTAGTTATAGTCTATGATTCAGGTAAAATAGCTAAGGTTAATCTTTCAAGTTATGAGACGAAAACCAATAGAACTAAGTTGTCCAATTGTTTGACTAGTAGTGAGAATGGATTACCTTTATTGATTGTTCAAATAACAGATGATGTAGAAATAGAATTAACTGATTCATTTAACAAAGTGAAAGTCATTAATACATCTAATGTAAATGCAAAATCATCACGTTCAACCCAAGGGGTTACAGTTTTTAAATCAAAAAAGGAGAACTGGAAAGTAACCTCAGCAAAAGTTCTATCAATTAAACAATAAATTAACAAAACTATAAACAAACTATTGACATAACAATCCAATAATGCTAATATTAAAGCTAACAGGAAACAAAATCTTGTTAGCTTAAATTATATAAACTTAAATAAATTAATAGAATTAAGTTGACAAATAACTTTGTAAGTAGTAAACTAAGATTAACCAATAAAGGAAAGAGGTGATAAGAAATTGATAAATACAGATACATATGAATTAATACAAATGATAAATAGGAATAATCATGAAGTAAGTGAAACAATACAAGATTTGAATATATTAGTTTCAGATATTCGTAAAAATCCTAAAGAACTAGCCGATAAATTAGAAGAAGATAAGAACTCACTAGCTGACAGAACTGATAGATGTCCTAGCTGTGGCGAAAGCTTAATTCTTCTTGATAAATGGGACGAGCCAAGAGGAGAGATGCAAGGAAGAGAAGTATATGAAACCATGTATAAATATGGTTGTGACTGTGGATACATAAAAAAGTAAATAAATTAATATAATTAAAGGAGAAATAAAAGATGTTACAAGAAAATAAAGTTAAACTATTTGAAGTGTACTTGGATACTAAAACAAATGATATACATATAATATTTGAAAATATTCTGTTGGAAGAATTAAAAATTAATAAAGAACAATTTTATGAAAAGATAAATAATGAAAAAGGTTTAGAATTGGAAATAAGAAAGATATGTAAGACATTAATTGAATCTGAACAAATCTAGTTAAATGTCGAATTTTAACTAGTTAAATAAATTAAATAATATATAAAAAGGAGAAAAATATAGAATGAGATTAATAGATGCAGATAAACTTAAAGATGAATTAAGAAAATATTATGACATGGTGTTGTATCAAGCAATATCAGATGATGAAAAGTTAGCAAAACATGATATGTTATCTGATGTTATGTTTACAATAAATGAACAACCCACTATAGTTTAAAAAATAAAGAATAAAGGAGATAAATTAATAAATGAATATTTTCATAGATCAAAATAAAGGTGATTACATATACCGTGATTGGGAAGAAGAAAGTATAAAAGAAATGAACTTAAAATTTAAAGAATTACAAGACTTAGGATTTGAAGAATACAATGTAGAAATAGATTATTTAAATACCTATTACTATTATAGAAATAATCAAGGTAAGCAACTTACAGTTACATTATTATGTAGTTAAGAAAGAAGGAAGCAAAACAAAATGTTTAAAGCAATTCTAAAAGAAAACAAAATCTACTGTCCAAGATGTGAACAATGCAACTATCAATTAACTAATGATTACAAGTTAGTAGAAATAGAAAGTCAAAAATATGTAGAATTTGTAGCTAGATGTTTAACAGATAATTGTAATGAAAAATTCTATTTTCAAAGTAAAATTACAATGAATAGCACAACACATTACGATTTTAATAAGGATAAAGAAATAGAAATTAAAGATGAAGTAACAGAAATTAAAATATAAAAGGAGAAACTAATAATGAAAGATGATACAATATATAAGCTATTAAAAACAGAAAGAATAAAATTTAAAATAAGAAGGAGTGTATCAACATGAAAATATTTAAAAATGAAAAAGAGTTAAATAAACTAAGAAAATCTTTAGAAAAGGAAATGAATGATAAACTAGAATCTTTAAGAATTGAAAGTGATAATAAAATCAAAGAACTAGAGGCACAAAATGATGAACTACATACAGAATTAATTGAAAAAGACAACCTATTAAATAAAATCAAAGAAGAAGTAAATGATACAAAACTAACATTGTCAAAAGACATTAATAATATTAACACTTCAGTTTCATCACAAGCTTCTATATCAGAGGAATTAACCGCAACAGTAGAAGAAATCAATGCAACTATATTTAGTATAGCTGAAAGGGTTGACATGGCATATGAAGGTGCTAAAAACAATGGTGGAATTATGGATACGTTTAATAATGATATTGAAGATATTTACAATTCCACAAATGAGTTAGATATTAAAATGAAAGATATTTCAAAAATAGCAGAAGCAATTAAAGGGATTGCAGACCAAACTAATTTATTATCATTAAACGCTAGTATTGAATCAGCAAGGGCAGGAGAATATGGTCGTGGGTTCACAGTAGTTGCAAATGAAATCAAAAAATTATCAGAAGAATCTAAAGGATTTAGCATAATGATAAGTAAGAATATAAAAGAACTCCAAAATATGACTAGTGTTATACTAATTAAAACTGAAACTGGAAAAGAAAATAGTGCAAAGTTAAAAGCAAGTAGTGTATTTAGAATTTCTAACATAGAAGAAATAAATACTAGTATGATTGAAACATCAGCAGGTATGGAAGAAGTTTCTGCTGGAATACAAGAACAAACTACTAATATTGTAGAAATTGCAAACAACGTAGAAAAAGTTACTAATTTAATAAATATGTAAAATATAATTCAATATACATAGGAAGGAATGATGACATTGCTAAGAGGAAAGAGGATTGTATGTTTGTTAAGTACAAGTTTATTATTTACTTATCCAACAAATGTACAAGCACCGTTTCATAGCCTAGCGGAGCAATCAATTGAAAAGCAAATTGATGTTGAAATGGTACAAGATTTTAAATTAAAAAGTTTTGAAATACAATTTGAAAAAGATAAGTTAGAACTTGAGAAAAAGGAATCTAAAGAACAAAAGACAAATGAATTGAAAAATGTAAAAGAAGATGATAATATTGAGTGGCAAGAGTTTATAGTTACTTTTTATACAGGTCTTGAAGAAGAAAATAGTATCCATGGAAATGTTGATTGCAAGGGTAGACCTTTAGAACGAGGTGTTATTGCAAATAATATATTGCCATTAGGAACTAAAATATTTCTAGAAAAAGATTATGGAACTCGTATTGTCTCAGATAAAGGTGGAAGTAATTTTAATTCATCTAATCATATAGATATGTATGTTGAAAGATGGGATGGGGAAACTAGAGAACAATGGAAGAAAAGAGCTAATTCATATGGCGTAAAAAAACTACGTGGATATATAGTTAAATAAATTAATAGATACATATTGACTTTATAAATTAGTTGGTATATTATAGTAATCAAGGAGGAAATAATATGTGGGAAAGAATAAAAGATTCAATTAATAGAGCAGTAAATGGAATAGCATATAATATCTTTGAAGATGAGGTTGAATGCGAGGTAAATTATGATATTGAAAATAAACAGATATGTCTAATTGTATATGATGAATTTGATGAAGAAATTGTATTTGTTAATAAAAAATTCAATTTTGACTTAGAATCAATGGAATTAGAATTTATGGGAGAATTTAAAGCAAAAGATATTATAATACCATCAATCGAAAAATATTTAATAGAAAATTATTCTTGATTTATAATACGGACATCAAAATAAATGAATAGTTTTAATGGGTTTTTAATAAATTAAGAAAATAATAAAGGAGTGATTATAATGAATAAAATAAATTTTAAGACTAAGGCTATAAAAACCGATAGAAAATATTATACTACTGGTAATGGACGTTTTACAAAAGATAAAATATATGAATTTAAAAATGGTTGTACGATGTGGGACAATAGTGAAAAAAGCGATAGTTATAAAAATTTTGAAGAGTTTATAAACTCAAATGACAATTTCCAAGAATTATATAAAAATGCATCTGAAGAAAGCAATAAATTAATGGAAATTAAAAGATGCGACAAAACAAACAAAGCTTTAGAAGAAATAGATGTTATATACAATGGTAAGAAAAGAAATATTAATAAGTTAACAGAGGAATCTAATAATATTAAAAATGAATTTAAAGATTTAGAGACTAGTAAATTATTATATAAAGATTATTTAAAATTAAAAGATAGACAATATTATTTAAATAAAAGACTTCCTATCGAAATAAATGAATTACGAGGTTTGAAAATTGCTAGAAAAATATTATTAAAGAATATATATATATAGAAACAAGTGAAGAAGAGTATGTTGAAAATTATAATGAAAATATAGTAACGCTCAATTATTATCAAATGATGAGAGTGACAAATGAACTTGAAACGACTGAGTACGGATGGCATTGTGATGGATGTAATTGTGGAGAATTTCAGGCTGAAATAGAAGGAATAGGTTTCTTAGTTATAGATAGGAGTTGTAGAAAATCTAGTTGTACTCCAGATGGAATGCAATTTAGTTTTGGAAGTGTAATACCCGTATATAATAAATCAATCATCAATGAGTACATGGATACTTACATATATGATGAATTTGAAGAACAAGGGATTAAACAAATTGGTGAAATAAATAAAGAACAATCATTAACAATATTAGAATATGCTAAACAAAATACAATTAAAGAATTAGGTTATGACGAATATGGAAATGTAAGAAGATAGTATTAAATGTGCTAAATATAAAAAGAAGGTGAAAGAATGAGAGAGGTAAAATGTTATCAATGTGGAATATGCCATAATCTACACAGACATGAAAAGAAAGCTAGAGAGTGTGAATCTATTGGAAAAGAAATGCCACTTGCAAATATAGGAGATATTCTCATTTACAAACATACAATTAGTGGATTCGAGTGTGAAGATGAAATTAAAATATCTAAGATTATAGATAAAGGGCATTATTTGATTTATAAGTTTATGAGTAGATTAGGTAATGGTTGGGAGAAAGGCTTATATTTTATTGATGAAATATGTGGCAATGATGAATTTAAAAGGAGAATAAAAGGAGTGATTAAATGATATTTTACAAATGCAATTGTGGATTAATAACTAATGAAATATTTAAAAGATGTCCAAGTTGTGGAGTTGAAAGCAAAAAGATAAAAGAAGAATATGAAAAAGTTTATGAATCTACTGGATTATTTAAAACTGAATCTGAGAGCCTTAGTGGATTATTCGGAAGTAAACGAAAGAGTTTAAGTGGTTTATTCCCTGACGGGAAAAGATATAAATGATTAAGGAGTGGATTAAATAGTGAATGTAAATATTAAAGACTTATTTTCAGTAGAGTTAGAAACTAAACTGACATCAGAAGAATTATTTGTAATGTCCTTAGCCTTACAAAAATTAAAAAGGATGACTAATGAAGAAATTGATAAAGAACTAGAATATTATTCAAAATACATAAATGAAGAAAGAATTAAATATATTGCAAAAAAGTTACATGATGAAACATATCGAACACTTAAAGGATTGGAAATAATGTAAAGAGTTAAATAAATTATAGAGGAGATATGAATTATGAAAAAACAAGCCGTATGTGAATATTGTGGAAAGGTATTTGAAGAAAGAATTGATGAGGAAAATTACTATAGTTATAAGCAAGATTGTGTGGAACATGAAATAACTCATCTACCATTAGCAAAAGATTTTGAATTCAACTTATCTTGTGCATTAAATGAATTAGATAAAAAATATGATAGTGTATCAAATATAAGAAAGATAGATATATCTGCATGTTGGGAATCTTATTATGGAAGAGATATTACATATGAATTTAAAATAGAAAATACTAAAATTAATAATACAATGTCTGAAAAGATAGAAGTACCATATGAAAGTAAAGAGAAAATACCAACAAAAGAAGAACTTATAATTCGATTAGAACAACATTATTTTATACCAACTATTCAAAAAGAATATAAAGGTACTGTTTCATTTGAAGATTATTGTGGTGGACATGGAGCAGACGATTATATAGTTGGAGATTTATATGTTAAAGACATATTTCATGAATTAAAGGGTAAAAATATTGAAATTAAGATAATTGATTAATTAACAATGTGGCTATTACTAGCTTACAGAGGTCGAATATTCAAATAAATTGCTGATTTTACCAAGAGTTAATAAATTAATAGAACATAAAAACAATAAATAAAGGAGAGTGTATTAAAAATGGAAGTAAGACAAGCAAAGGTAATTGGTGCAGAGAAAGATAAAGTGACTGAGGTTAAATTATATTTACAAGATAATGGATTTAGAGACTATCCAACAATTAAAGATTTAATGGAAACATTGGAGGAAGATAAGAAATGGCATGCAGAACATGGACAATTAGAAGAGTTCTTAAATACACCTGTGACAATGCAATTAACAGATATAGAAGGTCAAGAAGTTGAAGGTAAAATGTGTTTAGATGTAGGAATGTGTGAAGGTAATGTATTTGTATTAACTGGAAACATTGAAAATATTAGTTTCGTTAAGGAGGATTAATAAAATGACTACAGATATAAATTTCATAGAATCATGGCTAGGATGCAAACTTAAATGGCATCAAAAAGTTATATTGAAACTTATTATCATAAAAGAGACTTTATATAGTTATTTCACTAAGATAATAATATATTTAATTAAATAAGAAAGGTGATTGAAATGGATAAAAATAAAGAACAAGAATTAAGAGACATGGTTACTATCAATGATAGATGGTATCACAAGATTCCATACTTAGGTAAGAAAATACATAGCAAGCAAGTATACAAACGATTTTCAAGTAATAAATCTAAAATATTTAAAACAATTACAGAAGAAGTGAATAAGGAACTAGAAAAGAATGATTTCTTTAGTCAATTTGCTGATGCAAGTAATGTAATGCTTGATGACATTAAACAAATGACTATTAAAAATACGAATTTAGATAAATATAAAAATGTATGTAAGACAATAAGATTATAACTATGAAAATAGTTTATATAATAAATTAATAGAAAGAAAGAGGTAATGATATGAAAATCGAAAATGAAATACTTTATAAAATTTGGGAAGATAGATACTCTAAAAACGGAGAATCAATTGATGAAAATTTACATAGGGTTAGTGATTACTGTTCAACTAATGAAAAAGAAGCAGAAGAATTTTATAATGTATTAGATAAAGGATTATTTTATCCAGCAGGAAGAACTATGAGTAATAGTGGAATAGGAACATCCCTAACATTAAATAATTGTTTCGTTGCCCCACAAATACAAGATGATTTACAAGATATATTTAATAAAGTAAAATTAGGAGCTTTAACACATCAAAAAGGAGGAGGAATAGGCTACGATTTTTCGCAATTAAGACCAAAAGGAACTCCTACTTCTAATGATGCTATAGCAAGTGGTAATGTAAGCTTTATGGATGTATTTAATGCACAAACTGCTACAATACTTCAAGGTGGAAGACGTAAATAGTTATTATACGAGTATCTTGAAAATTACAAATACGTAAAAGAGTAAGGAGAGATTTATTATGGAATATCAATTATCAAAGGAAATATTAACAAAATACTTAGAACAAGGTTTTTCAAGTAGAAAAATAGAAGGAATCACAGGAATTAAATATTGGAATGTAATAAATTATATTAAACAATATGGATTGCAAGACCTAAATAAATATGCAAAAGTTGCTGATTATAAAATAGATTATTTTCATAAAATTGATACCAAAGAAAAGGCTTATATATTAGGTTTTTTATTAGGAGATGGTTGTCTATCTAAAGATGATAAATTTGAGATAGATGTTCAATTAGATGATAGAGAAATTATAGACTTTATGATAAGTGAAATAGGAGGGCATAGTAATATATCTAACAAATTAGATAAAACTAAAAAGCAATTCCCTCATATTGGTTTTAAAATAGGTGAAAACCATATTGTTAGAGATATAAAAATGCTATTTGGTGGACGATTAAAAGAAGAAAGACATATTCCAATGATTAAGCCTAGATTAGAAAGATATCTTGTTCAAGGGTTTTTTGATGCAGAAGGTTGTATAACATGGGGCAAACGTAAAGACAGAGATAGAATTTGGCAAAAAATAAGTTTTACTTCACAATACCATATGTTGGAAGGAATTCAAAACATATTAGATAAAAATGATATTAGTAGTAAAATAAGACCTAAAGCCAATGAAAAATGTTATGTAATTGAAATGGCATCAAAAAAACAAGTATTAGAATTTTTACATTACATATATCCAGATAATAATTTCATAATATTAAACAGAAAGTATAATAAGGCAGAAGCTCTGCGTCTAGAATTGGGAGAATTCGGTGAAAGCTTTGAATAAAAGTTAATACCGAGCCGTGCCTACAGAGTAGGAGGGTGTAGAGACTAGAGGAGATATAGCAATATATTTTAATAACCTCAATAGTACCCAAGGTTTAATTGAATAAATTAAATTAAGATATAGTCCGACACTTCTAGTAATAGAAGATTACAGTATGGGAGCAAATATGGGCGTATGCTCAATATATAATATGGACATTGAAGATTTTATAAATGCAAAATCTTATGATGAAGGAAAACTAGTTCATTTTAATGTAACAGTTATGGTTGATAATGATTTTATGAATTCTGTTAAAAAAGATGAAACTATATTCTTACACTATCCAGTATATGATGATAAAGGATATGTCTTAAAAGATGAATCACAATGGAAATATAAGAAAGAAATAAGTGCAAGATATTTATGGGATTCAATTATGAAGAAAGCTTATGATAATGGAGAGCCAGGGATTTTCTTCTATGATAACATGAATAAAGATAATACAGTATGGTATATAGAAAATATTGTTTGTAGTAATCCTTGTGCTGAGTATTTAGCAGGAACAGTTTATGGGAACAACCCTATTACAAAAGAACCATTAAACCGTAACGATTATGGTGGTGCATGTAATCTAGGAAGTATATTCTTACATAATATGATAGATAATCCTTTTACATCTAAAGCAAAGATTGATTATAAAAAATTAAGCGAAACAACTCATAGTGCAGTTAAATTTTTAGATAATATAATTGATATAAATAACTTCCCAGATGAAATATATAGAAACTATCAAGAAGCATTTAGAACTATAGGGCTTGGAATTACTGGGCTTGGAGATGCTTTATGTATGTTAAATATGGTTTACGGAAGTAAAGAATCATTAGAAGTCATTGATGAAATAATGAACTTCATATCAAAAGAAGCCTTTAAGGCAAGTGTTCAGTTAGCTAAAGAAAAAGGTGGCTTCCCATTCTTAGATAGAGAAAAGTACATTAAAAGTGGATATATTCAAAAACATATGGAAAAAGACAATGAATGGATAGATTTAGCTGATGATATATTAAAATATGGCATCAGAAATTCAAAGATTATGAGCGTTGCTCCCACGGGCACAATGTCATTAACTTTTGGGAGCAATACAAGTTCTGGCTTAGAACCTATATTTAGTCTATCGTATGATAGGAAGGTAAAATTAGGTGGTCAGTCAGATGATGATATTAAGATAGTTAAGATGGAGGATTATGCTTACAAAGTATGGAATGAAATTAAAGGTAATAAAGATTGTATTGTAAAAGAAGATATTTTTGTTACTGCAATGAATTTACCTGTACAAGCACACTTAGATGTTCTTAAAACTATAGCATTTCACGTAGATATGTCATGTAGTAAAACTATTAATATCCCCACTGAGTATCCATTTGAAGATGTTAAAAAGGTTTATGAATTCTGTTGGGAAAATGGAATTAAAGGTTGCACTATATTTAGACCGAATCCTATAAGACAAGGTATAATGATTACTGAAAAAACAGAAGAAGAAAAAGCTAATGAATTAATATCAACTTTAGAAAGAGGTCAATGGAAGCCAAAAGCTAAGGATACAGTTTACTACGAAAGAAAAGTTAAAATAGGTTGTGGCAAACTTAAATTAATGATAGGTTGGTCAAATACAGAACAAGCAATACAAGACATGTATGTAATTAGGTCAGGATCTGGAGGATGTGAAAGAAATCTTCAAGGAATGGTTATAGCAATGAGTGGTATGTTAAGACTAGGAGGAAACTTATTCAATATAGAGAAATCTTTTGAAGGTGTTGGTGGATGCAATAGTTTTTCAACTCAAAGAGCAAAAGGAATACAATTAAGTCAAGGTAATAGTTGTGGAACTGCTATATTAAGAGAAATAAAAACATTTTTAAAAGAAATATCAAATCAAACCATAGAAGTAATAAATAAATTAAATGAACAAATGGTAGAAACTAAAGCAAACTTTACAGATGAAGAATTAAAGTTTAAAAAAGATAATGGGGATATTGCATTTGCATTAAGATTTAATAAATGCCCCGAATGTGGACATGAACTAGAACATTCTGGTGGATGTATAAGTTGTGTAGATTGTGGCTTTACTAAATGTGAATAGGAGATTAAATTATGTTTGAAAGCAACCAAGATATATATTATATAGATGGTGATTTCAAGATTAAGGAAGGAGTGTTCAAGGGCTATGTTAGAATTACTAGCTCTTGTCTCCCAATAATTAATCTATATGATAACCATTTAAAAGAACATGTATTAATAAACGAAGATTATGTATTTGAAACTTTTGAAGAAGCAATGGAATTCCTATATGAAGATTAAAACCAATACTAATAATTTAAATCTTAGAACTAATTGTTATTGGTATCCATGTCATTCAAATATATCTGATAATAAGTATGATTGTAGAATGTGTTACTGTCCTTTATATGAAGAATGTTGTAAGATACAAAATACTTTATGGGGTGGATACTTATTACAATATATAGATGCCGAAGGAAATAATAAAGAAGTTTTTGCTTGTGAGAAATGTACAGTATTCCATATGAAAGAAAATGTAGACTATTATTTAAAGTTAAAATCAAAAGGATTACCAAATAATATAATATTAGATGATTTAATGAAAACTATAAAATAAAGGGAGATATGTAAAAATGAAAGAAAAGATTTTAGGATTAAGAAATTTAAATTACGAATTAGATTTAATTAACTCAAAAGGAAGATTTGCAGTATATAGAAATACAGACAACAATAATACCATTATATTTTCATATGATAAGACTTGTGATATAGATAGTGTATGTGGTGCAATACGAGATAAGGCTTATGATTATTTGATTAATGAACTGAATACAAATGATAACCTATTAGTATATTGGACACAAGTTGAAGGTACTACAAGTGATTATATTATCTTTTATGATGTAGCTTGCGATGATTTACTATTAAGTATTTCTCGAAAGATGACTGGAGAATATATGAACTCATTAATTAATGAAGACAATGCTCCGCATTACAAATATACACAAGTAAAAGATGGCGTTAGAAGTAAATTAGAAGCTACTATAGGTTAAAGTCACAATAAAGCAGATATTTTAAGGGTAGTTAATAAATTAATATAAACAAAGCGAGGATGATTAAAATGAATATAAAACAACAAACAAATATTAAAAAGGAAGAAATATTATTATCCAAATACATATTTATAGGGAACATAAATATTTTCTTTGAATTAGTAAAGCAAACAGGATATCCATATTTTGAATGGAACGATATGGTTTATAAAGTTGATGAAAATGATTATAAACCCACACATATATCAATATATGAAGCAAAATAAACCTGTTAAAAACTACATGTTATGGACTTTTTAGAAAGGAGAGTTAAATAAATTAAATGAGAAAAGAATATATAGAAGATTTAGAAAACGAAGTATGGATAATAAACAATGGCTATGAAGTATCAAATATGGGAAGGATTATAGGGAAGAAAGGTAAATTATTAAATTGTAAACCTAATAAAGATGGCTATTTACAATGCAGTATAACATTTAATGATGGATTTCATGCTGGAAGTGTACATAGGGCAGTCGCTTATTTGTTCATAGGTAAACCAAAAGATGGACAAGAAGTTAATCATATTGATGGAATTAAGTATCACAATTATGATAGTAATTTAGAATGGGTTACTAAAAAAGAGAATCAAGAGCATGAAGTATTAAAATTACAACAAAGAAGTGGTACAAATAATTATATGAATAAATTAACAGACGAAAAAGTTAAAGAAATACATACTTTATGTAAATCAGGTACTATACTTTATAAAGATGTCGCTAAGATGTACGATATATCTCCAACTGTAGTTTCAAGCATTGCTACTGCTATAAGATGGAGACACTTAGGATTAGAACCAATCATAATAAAAAGAGGTTCTCATTACGATATGAGAAAATATACAAATTCGTAATAATTATTAAGGATGTGAAAACTAATAATGAATTCATTTATGCTAGAAGAATTAACAAGATTAAAAGAAAGTATGGATAAGATAAAAGAGATACTAGAAAAAAATGTATCTAAAATCACTAATGATATATTAGCTAATGCTGAATCAATGTCAAATGAATATACCGAAGAAGAAAATAAACTTGTAGGAAATATAGAAGAAACAATAGTTGATATTCAAAAAGAACTTGATAAGATTTATACATATGATGATTGGAATGATTTAGCAAAAGACAACTAAGTATCTACAGTTATTCACAAATGCAGTTATGTAGACGGATATATAAATTAACAAAATATAAAAGATTGAAGGAGAGATTTATAATGACAAATTATGAAAAAGTTTTAGACCTATTTGAAGGATATACAAAAGAGGATGCAATAAGTGAATTAGCTAATGAAATTGAAATAATAGAAGTATATGGGCAAGGAGGAAGTAGTTATGAGGTCTTAGATACATTAACTTTACAAGAAATAGAAGAAGTCCTACAACAATTAATAAATAATAGCATGAAGAAAGATGATGTGATTAGAAATACTAATGGTAAATCAACAATAGATATAACAATGGTAGAATCAACAATAGATATAACAATGGTAGAATCAAGAATAGTAAAGAATGGGACTTATAGAGGTGAAGAAATAGTAGATGTTAGGATTATGAAATTACATAAAGATGCTATTATTCCCACATACGCACATGATACAGATAGTGGAATGGATATATTTGCAATGGAAGATGTTATTATTCAACCACATGAAACAGTTGCAATCCCAACAGGAATAGCTATAGCATTACCTAGATGTTATGAATTACAACTTAGACCTAAGAGTGGGAACTCATTAAAGACTAAACTAAGAATAGCTAATGCTCCATCTACAATTGATGAAGGATTTAGAGGTGATATAGGAGTTATATGTGACAATATAGGAGACACACCTATTGAAATCAAAAAAGGTAAGGCAATATGTCAAGGAGTATTAAGATTTGTTCCTAAAATTAGTTGGAAGGAAGTAGATGAATTTACTGACACAACAGATAGAGGAACTGGTGCATATGGTTCTAGTAATAGGGGGATATAATTATGATTTGGCATTTAGTTTGGATAATTGGATTATTAACATTTGGAGGTGGTTTATTCCTTTTTATTAAAGAAGACAATTTTGAATTTGGAACAATAAAAGAATTATTTGTTGCTGGAATTTTTCTATCAATTGTAACATTTATTATCTTAGTAATATTAACAACCATAATGGGTGCTTTCTCAAATAAAACCTATATTAAAACATATGAGAATGAAATATATAACAAAGATAATTACAGTTTGATAATCGAAAATGACAATAATAAATTTAAAGTTTATACAGAAGATAATAAATCTAAATATATAGAAACACGACAATCAGATACTATAATAACTGAGGATGGTAATTCTTTAATAGAAGAATACACAGAATACTATACAAATGGAACTATTAAATGGTTATTAGGAGAAAAGACTGATGCTAATAAAAAATATAACATACATATCGCAAAAGGTTCAATAACTACAGAAAATAAAGTAGATTTAGAATAATTTGGATTTATAAATGGGGCTATTACTAGCCTCCCAAGTTGGTAAATTCAGTTAAAATCATACTTTTAAAAGGTTGTAAATAAATTAAAAAAAGAAATAGAAAAGGAGAGTAAATAATGAAAGTATTAAAACGTATTTTAAAAACACTAGGTTGTATGCTAAGTGCATTTATTAATATAGTCGGGTCAGTATTAACTATTGCAACACTATTTAAACTATTTATTGGATGTGATACCATTTCAATATCATGTGTAATAGTCGTATTAGGAACTATTTTAGCATTATTAAATAACCGATTTATGGCTGAGATATATAAGCACGATAATAAAGAGATAAAATAGATTGAGTTAGGCAGAATGTAAAAGTTCTGTCTTTTCTTTTATAACAAGTTAATAAATTAATATAAACATATTGCATTATTATTCCAAAGATGCTATTATAAATAAGAGGTTAATAAATTAATATAATATAATAAAAAGGAGATTTTAAAAGATGTTTACAGAAAATAAAGATTTTTACCCAACACCAAAAAAATTAATATATAAAATGTTAGATAAACTTAAAGAAGAACAACTAAGTCTTGCTTCAATCCAACATATTCTAGAGCCTTCATGCGGAAAAGGAGATATAGTACAGGCATATGAAGAATACTACGAAACTAATTGTAGAAGAATGATTTCCTATGGAAAGAAAGCAAAGGATTATTTAAAATTTGATGTTATTGAATTTGATGAAAATTTAAATAATTTATTAAGAGGACAGAAATATAATGTTGTATGGGATAACTTTCTTACATTCGATCCACCTAAATTCTATGACTTAATAATAATGAATCCTCCTTATTCTGAAGGAGATAAACATTGTTTAAAAGCTATAGAGACACAAGAAAGAGTCGGTGGAAGAGTATTATGCTTACTTAATGCAGAGACTCTTAAAAATCCATATAATAATACTAGAAAGAAGCTTATAAGTCTTATAGAACAATATGATGGCGATATAGAATACATACAAAATGCTTTTAGTGAATCAGAAAGAGAAACAGATGTAGAAACTGCAATGGTATATATAAATGTTCCAATGTCCAATACTGAAACTATGTTTGAAAGAGAATTTAAAAGGGAAAATCCCAATATTCATATTAATAATCTGCAATCTCTAATACCGAATATGAATAAATTAGAAAAGTTAGTTTTTGAATTTAACGTTGCTAAAAATGCTTCTATTGAATTATTTAAAGAACAAATGAGAGTTAGTAAATTGCTTTCAGGCTTTGGTGTTGAAAATGTAATAAGATTATGTGATGATAAAGTTCATGCTGATAAATTAACTGTTAATGGATTTATAGCACATTTAACACTAAAATATTGGAATAAATTTATTGAAGAAACAGAATTTAAAAAGAAACTACCTACTAAGTTGAGAGATAATTTTTCGTGTAATATGGAAAAACAACAGAATATAGCTTTTACAATAGAGAATGTTAGATATTTCTATGAAGAATTAATACAGGCTATACCAAAAAGCTATGAAGAAACTGTAGCTAGAGTATTTGATGATTTAACTTATAAAAGCTATTATTCTGATACAATGTGGAATAAAAATATTTATCTTTTCTCTGGGTGGAAAACTAACAGTTGTTACAAGATAAATAATAAATCAATCATAGGATACTATGGTAATTATCTTTATAGAGTTCCTGATACATTAAATGATTTGAACATAATATTCAACAATATAAAAGGAACAAAATATAATATTGATACAAATGAGATAGTTGAAGCAATTAAACGATGTGATAAGAATATAGAAACTGAGCATTTCATTTTAGATTGTTATCAAAAACAAACTATTCATATCAAATACAAAAATAAACAACATCTCGAGATTTTCAATATTTTGAGTGGAAAAGGTAAGAATTGGTTGCCCCCAGATTTTGCTACTAAAAAATATGAAGATATGGACGAGACAGAAAAGAAATTAGTCAAGGATTTTGGATTAACAGTACAAGAATATGATGGATTAAGAATCACTAGTGGTACAAATAACTATTTAAGATTAGGTTAAATTAATATTTAAACAAATTAACATAAATAGTTTGACATTATATTCATAAAGTAGTAAGATAGTCTTGTAAGGGAAATTAAATTCTAAATAGTACAAGCCCTTACAGATTATATTACATAATACAATTATTAACAAATTAATATAATGAAGGAGATAGAGAAAAATGGAAGAGATGTTAGAACTTATTGAAAAACTAAACAGGTGGAATTATGAGTATTACAGCTTAGACAATCCATCAGTAGGTGATAAGGAATGGGACGATGAATATGATAAATTAATTAAACTAGAAAAAGAAATGAAAAATATATTACCAAACAGTCCTACTCAAAAAGTAGGTGGTGAAATATTAGAAGGATTTGAAAAAGTAGAAAGAAAAACTAAACTATGGTCATTAGATAAATCAAATTCATTTGAAGAAATAAAATATTGGTTAACTAAAAATGAAAATTTCATAAAAGAATATAATAGTTCTCATACTAATAAATTACCGCAATTAAAATACATTTTAACTAAGAAATATGATGGACTCACTGTTGAAACTGATTATGATAATATTAATTTTGTACAAGGTTCTACAAGAGGCAAAGATGGAATAATTGGAGAAAATGTTACAGAACAATCAAAATCCATTATAAACTTACCTATACAATTAAAAGATAATGACAAACTAACAAATTCCTTATCTCCACATGGAGAATGCATTATGCCAAAGAAAGCTCTTATAGAATACAATAAAAAATATACAGACCAATTAAAAAATTGCAGAAATAGTGTCGCTGGTGCAATTAGAAATTTAGATACTAAAGAAACTGCTAAAAGAAAATTGATGATATATTTTTATAATTTAAATAATATAGAAAAAGATTTTCAAACTTATCAACAACAATTAGATTATATGTCTTATAGAGGATTACCAGTAACAGATTATACTGTTTGTAATACATATGAAGATATTATTAAAGCTATAGATAATATAGAAGAACAAAGACTAAATCTTCCGTACGATATTGATGGTTGCGTAATTGCAATTAATGATTTAGCTACAAGAAATTTAATGGGATATACTGAAAAGTTTCCACGTTTTTCTCTAGCTTACAAGTACGAAGCAGAAGAGACAACTACAAAACTTTTAGATGTAGAATGGAATGTTTCTAGATATGGAAGACTGAACCCAAAAGCGAAAATAGAGCCAGTAGAATTAATGGGAGTTACAGTTAAACAAGCAACCTTAAATAATATTGATGATATTGAAAGAAAAAGAATTAAAATAAACTCAGAAATTTTCATAAGAAGAAGCAATGACGTAATTCCAGAGGTAACAGGAATCGTTGATGAAAGTTTAAATAATGAAGATATTAAAGATATAATATATCCTACTATTTGTACATGTTGTGGTAGTCCAGTTGAAATAAGACAACCTAAAACAACTAGATTCTTATTCTGCACTAATGATAGTTGTCCTGATAGGTTAATACAAGCATTATCTCATTATGTTGGAAAAGAAGCTATTAACATCATAGGGTTTTCTAAGGAAACTTTAAGACAATTTATAGATAAAGGCTTTATAAAATCAATTAAAGATATTTATAACTTAGAACAATATAAAGAACAGTTAATAAAATTACCAAAGTTTGGACTTAAAAAGTATGATAATTTAATTAAAGCTGTTGAGAAAAGTAAAGAATGTAAATTAAGTAGTTTTTTATACGCACTTGGAATAGAAAATGTAGGTAAAAAAGCATCTAAGAATATCTGTTTGCACTTCAATAATAATTTAAATAATATCATATCAACTAATGAAAATGAATTATTAAAAATTGAAGATGTTGGAGATAAAATATCAGAATCTATGGTTGAATACTTCGGTGATAAAGATATTATTAACAAAGTAAATGAAATAATAAGTTATTTGACATTCATTGAAGATAAACCTAAAGAAACTATTGTAACTCAACAAACACCATTTCAAGGTAAAACACTATATGCAACTGGTGGTTTTAATATGAAGAAAGCAGAATTAAAAGAGCTACTTGAAAGTTTAGGTGCTATAGTGGAAACGGGCTACAAAAAATCTTTACAGTACCTTATTTGTGGACATGATATGTCTAAAAGTGGCAAAGATAAGAAAGCTATGGATGACAATGCAAGTGGGAAAAGTAATATAACAATTATAAATGAAGATGAATTCTTACAAATAATAAAAGGTAATTAGAGGTGATATTAATGCAAAAAGATAAAATATATAAAGGTGGATATCAAACAGTATATAAACAACATAATGACGATTGTAACTCTTTGGAATATAGTTTAGATGATGGAGTTACATGGAATGACGTTCCAGTAGATATGGGTAAGATTAATTATTATAAAGCTTGGTTTAGACTAAAATAAATAAATTAAATTAACATAAAAGTTAAATATTAAAAGGATGTGAAATAAGTGAATAAAAGATTAAGAAAGAAAAAAGGCGTATCAAAAATACAAAATAGTGAAGTATGGAGTTTGGATTATACGTTGTCAAAATTCATATTGCCTAGATTAATAAAATTTAAAGAAATTAATACAATGAGTTATCCATGTAGATTAAGTGGAATGGAAGAATGGCATCAAATAATAGATAAAATGATATGGTCATTTGATGCCCATTTAAAAGATAATCGGAACACTAATAGTTTAGATAAAGAAAACAAAAGATTTGAAGAAGGTATGAATTTATTTTCAGAATATTATTGTGATTTATGGGACTAAGACAAATTAATATAATAATAATAAAAATAATTAATTATGAGGGAGAGAATAAAATGAGTAATGTATGCGAAGAAAAGATGGAATTTAAATTAATAGAGGAACAACCAACATTAATGGAGATATATAAAGAACTTAATAGGTTAAAGCTTGAAAATAAATTACTTAAAGCAGACAAATTAGAATTACAAAAAGAAGTTATACAATTAAGAAATGACAAAAATGAATTACATAATAAATCAAATGAAAATAGTAAAGAAACTACAAATAACAACAATGAGGGTGGATGGACTGAAGAAGAATTTGATATTGTTGTAAAAGGTTATGCAATGGTAGAAAACAATAAGAAATTCGTATAATAAATTAATATAAGAATGGAGAATTAAAAATATGAATATAACAGTGAGAGAACTAACAAATAATCAAGAAGTATTAAATAGATGTAGAGTCACAGTTTGGAAAGAAGGTCTAGAAAAAGAACCTAGTGTTACTTTTATGGAAAATATTTATAAATCAGAACATAGTCCAATAAGAGATAAATGGTTTAATATTCAAATCAGAGGAATAAGAAGTTGGGTGGCTACTCACTTTGTACGTCATAGTATAGGATACACTCCATATGTAAGCACACAACGAGAAGATAGAATAGAATATGAAGGCAATAGAGATGATAGAAGACAGGGTGAATTAGTTAATATGGATATAACACTCAATGCTCAAGCATTTATAAATGTAAGCAAAAAGCGTATTTGTGGACAGGCAGATATAAAAGCACAAGATGTATGGAATGATGTTTTAAAAGTATTAAAAACGATAGATAGACCTTTATATGATAATTGTGTTCCTGAATGTGTTTATTCTGGGTTTTGTAGAGAAATAACACCTTGTAATAATGGAGTTGGAAGATGCAATACTCCTAAGTATAAACAATGGCGTAAGGATTATATAGGTGATAGATTACAAATAGTTATTGATAAGGAGGATAAATAATGGTTAAAGTTAAAGATTTGTCTATGTTGAATGTAAGTTTATCAATGTTATTTGGAAAATCACCTAAGATAAAATATATTTGTGGTAAGTGTAATGGATATAATGAAACTAGAATATCAACATCTTCAGTAGAAATGGGTTATCCATATGTTATATGTTCACATTGTGGTGAAACTAACGATACTGGATTAACTTTAGGTAGATTAGGAGACGAAAATTAAAGTCCAATTAAAAGGATAATTTTACCAACTATTTAATAAATTATATTGTATAAATAAGGAGGAGAATGAATATGAACGCATATTATATATTAACAATAGTAACCATAATGGCTATTATAGAATCTTCAAGAACTATCCTATATATTGTTAAGCATTAAATATTTTGTAAAAGCGAAAAAATAAGGGGATATATCAAAACAAAACACAAATGAATGTGTAATAAATATGATATATCCCCTTATAAATTGTATTTATTTACCTGTATAATTATTATTACCTTTGTTATATAATTTAGTTGGAACTAATCAATAGTATATTTTTCTCACAGGTTAATATATTATTGAATTTAGAGTAACTTTTATTGGTTTTAAGTTACTCTTTTTTATTTATATTGACTTTAATTTACTTTAGTGGTATTATTTAAATTAGAGATATAAATTAGTATTTGGTTGTTGTTTATATCCTATGAGGGAAGTTTGCTTATAAAAGTTAACTTCTTTTTATTTTAACATTATATCAACTTTAGTATTAATCTTTTCAACTGTTTTTCCAATCTCATCAGTAGTATCTTCAAGAGTAGATATTCTACTATCTAATGACTCTAATAGCTTACTATTACTTTTTGCCAAAAGTTCATTGGTTGCACTAATCTGTTGATTAGTAATATTTATTGTCTTTAATTCTGACATGAATTGTTTATTCATTTCTTTTGTTTCTTTTGTCATTTTAAAATATTCTTTATGTATATTATCTTCTAATTTATCATCATTTTCTACTCTCTTATTTAACTTATTTTTAATATACGGAGATATTGTTGTAAAAATCCCCCAAACACATAATAATAGTAATACAACTGCTAGTCCATGTTCATTTATTAAAGTACTTAGTCCTGCAAAATCCATCGTAAATCATTCCTTTCGCTTGTTTATTTTGATTAATCACTATCCTTTCTTAAGATTATTTTTCTTTAGTATTTTATGATTTTTAATATAGTAAGAGATATGCGTTTAAAATAAGTGAAAGAATTGTAAATGATAGAATAGTTATTATTATTTTCTTATATTTTTGTTTACATGAATTCAGAGAAATTGAAAGTTCTTCTTTATCTTTTTCAAGTAGCATATTCTTATCATCTCTAATTCTTATTTGAGTTTTTAATAATTGGATTAAATCTTTATTAGTTGTTTCAATCATTTAAAAAGCACATCCTTTCTTTTGATTTTAAATATTATAACTATGTATGATTATTTTAGTTTTGGTTATATTATTATTGTAGATATTTTTCATTGATTTTATTTCTACAATATTTTACCTTTTATATTTTATTTTGTTTAATTAGTAGGAATTAATCTCATAGTCTTTTTACTAGGTTGTTATTGGACTCATTTGATTGACTATGAGATTGGTTTTATGTTCATTTATGCATTTCAGAGTGCATTATTTGAATTTATGTAGTTATATATGCATAAATTTGGATTTTATATTTTTAAACTCGCTTATACTCTTGAATACTCGTTAATGCTACTTTTTTCAAATGGAATTAGAATCTATTGCCACCAAATGAACTAGATTCAGATTCTTCATTACCTAAATCACTTAAAGAACCCTGTTTGACTTCTTTAATTCCATCTTTTGAAAAATAATCTCCTAATTTACTACTGAGATCATTGTCCGAATAAAGTGATACCATACTAATATTTTCCCAGCCAATTATGTCTTTTATGACCGAAGCAGGTATTTTACTAGATTCAAGTGAACTTGTAAATTGATGTCTTAAGCAGTGAAAATAGAAATCTTTATTTAATAATTTAGTAAAATTAGTAGCATATGAATCCAATAAAGATATTTTTGCTGGATACCAAATACCTTTTCTTTTATTTACAAATATTTCATCAATTTCATCTGGAACTCCTAGTCTCTTTCTTTCTTCCATCCATAAATCAAAATAGGGTTTGAATTTAGTTTTAAGTATATAAACAAAAAGTGGTTTTCCTGCAACACCTGCTCCTTTAGTTTTAATTTTTTCAGGAGACTTATATAATGAACCAAATTGTAAATTATCTTCAGTTATATAGCTTCTTTTGAAACGCAAGAGTTCTGATTTTCTTCTTCCTGATGCAAATCCGAGAGCAAAAGCACATGCTTGTTGATATTTTTTATTTTCTATTAAATAATCCAATAAAATTTGACATTCTTCATCACTAAGAATAGTTTTTTCTCGGACTTCTCTTTTATTTGGTGCTGGAATCTTATTTATTATATTTCTAAAATTTTCCCACTTAGTTTCTTCGTCTAATACGCTCTCAATAAATAAACTTAGAGAAGATAAAGTACTTTTGATATTTTTAATACGTGATGGAGATAGATTGTTTTTAACCATATAATTTTGAAAGTTCATTACATGTCTCTTTTTCAAGTTTACAAAGTCTATATTTTTCTCATTTTTCATTAAATAAACAAAGAAAATGTCTAAATTATTTTTATATACCGTTATAGTTGTTTCTGCATGGTCAGTTGTCTCTAAGTAATTTAAAAAATCCTCCATCAATTCTAAATTTGAAGGAAGAATAGCTTTTATTTCTTCTTCATTTGTTGTGAATACTTTTATTGTTTCTCTTGCCATAACTAAATCGCATCCTTTCGTTGTATATTTAATTTATTTTCAAATAAAAAATCTAAATTATCTTCTTTTAAATCACTAGGAAATAAAATGAAATAATTTAGACCATTTTCGATAAACATATTTTCTTTTAGTTTAAGTTTCTCTGCATATAATTTTTTAGATTTACTTTTAATATTAAGTATATTATCTGATTTATACTCCTTTTCATATTCTTCTAACATGCCAGCTAATTCTATATATAATAGATTATTATTAATAGTAATAACATAATCACAATTCATTAAATTATTATAATCTATTATAAATTCTCTATATTTTATATCTCTTTTATAGTTGGTATTATAGTTATATCCCAATGCCCTAAGTTTATTAGTAAATAAATATTCATAATTAGATGCTGTCATTTCTCCATCTTTATATTTAAAATTCATTCCTCGACCACAATCTTGTAATTTGAATCCTATTTTATTTAACTCGTTATCTAATGTTGTATTATTATCTTTGCATTGTTTCCATATAGTATTACTATTAACTATTGATAATTTATTAAAATCTTTCATCATTAGCAATTTTCTATTTTCAGATTCATATATTTCATTTGCAACTTTTTGTATATCTTCTATTATTGCTTCAAAATCTACATGTTTTTCTATCATATTTTCTTGAACAATATTTAGATTTAGCTCTTTTTTCATATCATTCATTGTTTTCCAATGCCTTCTAATAGTAGCTATTCCTATTTCATCAGGTTGTGGATTTCTAAAATCATCATAATATAAGTCTCTATTTAATCTATTGTGTAGTATATGAATTCTTTCAATAACTTCATTTTTTGTATAGTTCCTACCTTGACCACCTCGAAACAATAAATCTAATCTTTCTTTTTCAGAGATTATAATATTACATATGTCTACTAATTCTAATATTGTTTTTATACCTACTATTTTTTGATATGTATCCCATGATGCTAATCCATTTTTGCTTTTAAAAGCATCCTTTGTTCTTTTAGGTATTCCATTTTTATCAACATATTGTTTAAATAATTGTATTAATTCTTCCTTTTGATATCTTTTTCCCATTTCTATCTACATCCTTTCAATTTTAAAACTTTTTATTCGTTTCGTATTCTTTTAATTTATTAATTACTTCATTTGCATAATCAAAGAAGAACACTAATTTTGTATTATCTTTAATATCTCTATCTACACCATGGCAAATAAAACCATCCTTCATAAGACGGTCTGCATCAATATAGCTATGTACTATTTTCTTATTCATAATTCTCACTCCATTTAATTTATTATTTAACTAACTTACTCTCATCTATAGCAACCATCCTACAATAACCATTACCTAAATCTTGAACAAAGCAATTATCAGTTAAATCAATTGCTCCAGCCATAACTAATCTTTCATGGTAAGACACATTACTAAATGGATTAGCTAAGTATTCTCTAGTAATCTGTTTATTTGAATTAATTGTTTATTTCACCTTCTTACTTTTACTAACTGTCTTTTTCTTAGTTTTCTTTTCAGCCATAGTCTGTTCTTTTTTGCGTATCTTATTAAGTTCAATTTCTCTTGTTTTGAACATTAATTCTTTATCATACTCACAATCATATAAAATAATCTCGCTATAATCTTTTATATTTTTTTCTTGTATAATTTTAATAGTTAATTCTTCTATACAATCACAAGAATCATCAACCAATACGCCTGTACACTCTGATGTAAGTGAGTCTAAAATAAATTTAGGCACTATATTATCACAATCCATCCTTCTTTTTGAATTAACATATGATTTATGTGCTATGTATTTACATTTACATTTTTTTATTCCTAAGTCTAATAATCCATTTTTTTCTATAACAAACTTTCCAAAATCTTTCCATTTTTGTTTCAAAGAATTTGCCATTGGTCTTCTCATTATTGTCCATATATTTAAACTCTCATGAACGGGAGAATTTATTGGTTTATTTTTAGCTCTAGGATGTTTTTTAAAATAAATCTTTGTCCATTCTTCAAGTAATTCTTGATTAAACTCTATTGATATAGTATCTTTTTGTCTTAAATCTTTTTCTTCCATAATATTTATCAATTCCTTTCATATCTTTCATATTTAATTTCTATATTTTCACGCAACAAAAAGAGCTTGTACAATTTATACAAACTCAAATGTAATTCTATATTTAATTTTAAATCTAATCTAAATCTTCTATAATACTAAGTAATTCACTTTTACTCTTTCTCAAATATCTTCTTGTAACAGAAATATCTTGATGTCCAGCTAAATCAGCTATAATATCAATTGTTATATTGGGGTTATCACCTAGACGCTTACAGTACATATGACGAAAACTGTGGCAATGGCATTTTTCTATCGGTATATTGCATAAATTACCATACTTTTTAACTATTTTATCTGCCGTTTCTCTTGTCATTTTACCTTTTTGAGTGACAAATAAATAATCTAACTTAGTATGATATCTGCCATTTCTACAATATTGTAACCAAATCTTATTTAATGATTTTGGAATAAACACCATTCTCCTTTTATTTCCCTTACCAACTATTTCTACTGAATCTTTATGTATATCATTAATTGTCAAGGAAAGTGCTTCAGATATTCTCATTCCAGTATTGGATAATGTTTTAAATAATGCAATAGCTCTTAAATCATTTTTACGTTTAGCTATATCAACCATTTTATCAACTTCAGATTTATCGAGTACATTCTCTAAAAAATTTTGAGATTGTATTTTTACGATATTAGTTGTAGCTGAAATTTCATTAAAAGATAAATATTGATGTAATGCAACTAATTTTCTATTGACAGTAGTAGCAGTAAGAAATCTTTCATGTAATAAATAGTTCTTGTAGCTTTTTAAAGTATCATTATGAATTTCTTTAATATTATTAGTTCTTAAATATTTATAAAATTGCTGAATATCTCTGACATAGGCTTCAATTGTTTTAGAACTTTTGTCTTTTTCTAATAAAAACTCCTGAAATTGTTTTATAGTGTTCAATAAAATCACCTCATATGAATATTATATCATATAATTTAGAAATATCACATAATATTACTTATGTCAGATTATTTAACCAACTTTTCCATAACCCAAAGTGTAGTAGTAATTCCATTGCACTCGTTCGCACCATATCGTTCTCCATCGTTCGTATTTAAACCGACGAACTACAACGAGAACCGACGAGAGAAATATATACATCAAATCTAAGCAAAATTTAAATTCAACTTTTAAATTTATAAAGTAATTACTCACTTATATAATTCTATCTGTTTATAAAAATTTTCTGTTGTGTTTACTTTTTACCTAACTTATGATATAATAAATATTTAATGCTAAATTGCACATAATGGCATTTTAATTTAACAAAGTAAAGAGTAGGAGAATTACCCACGAAATTCTTTTACTCTTTGTTTATATCCAAATTTACAATCAAACGGTATTAGTGAACAATTTCAGTTTAAAAGTAAAAAGTATAATTTCCATATAATTGGTTATAATATAAAACAACAAAACCAAAACTAATAAAGGAGATTTTATATTATGGAAATAAAAGAAAACACTAAAGTAAATTGGTTCACTAAATTTTTTATTAATAATTTTACTATATTGGGAATCATATTATCAGCTTTTACATTCTTAGGTTCAAACGTATTATATTGGGCATTACACAAAATGTCTTTCGATACTATGATGCTATTCCAAATAGTTGCAGTTGCTATGATATTATTTTTCTTATTGCTAGATATTCAAAATAAGCTTGACAGTATAGAAAAGAAAATTGACAACAAATAAACATTAATTTATTTCTAAGAACCTATTTACAATCACATTAATTTATGTTAAACTAAAATAGTAATAAAGATTGTTTAATTTTTCATTTAATTAATCAACTTCTTTTATTATATTAATTTGTTAAACTTGTGAAATAGGGTAATAAGTATCGTATAGATATTTTATTGCTCTATTTTTGTAATTTATTACATTCCAAGAACATATATTTATTAATTAGCCATTTTGTGAACTATTTATATTAATTTTTAGCCATTATATGAATTACAATATTCACATAAGCTAGTGATATCAACCCTTTTCAGACTTATGTATATTCTTGGTATTTTACTTAATCTTAAACATTGATTGTAAGTTTTTAATATCTTCAAATTTACCACCTTTATAATATACAGATGGATTTACATATATTGCTTTCCCATTTTCTTTTTCAAATATTCCAATAACCATTTCATTATTTACTTTTAATTTAAACAAGTCCTTCTTCAGCCTACTTGCGTGAGTTTTATCATAGCCTAATTTACTACATAATTCTGGCATTGTATAAGGCTGAATATTTTCTTCATATTCACAAGTTGGATTCTTGCAAATGACATTAAATTTTAGGTTTATACATGGCAATATATCAATTAATAAAGCTAATTTCTTATGTTCTTTTGGTGTTGATTTCATGTATAATTCTTGAATTGCATTATTGAACATTCTTACCACCTCAATTGATTTAGTTTTATTTATTTTTCCTTTTTTACAATATCTATCATTAACTAATATGGTTTTATTTTCTTGTATAGATATAAAATCATTTTCTATTAAATATTTCTTAGTTTTATAAAACTCTGTTTTACCTAGCAATAATATTTCCATCAAATCTTCTTCTTTTATTAATCTTACTCCATTAGACAATAGATTATCATAATTCATAAAGGTTGCTAAATATATAAATCTAAATAAAAACTGACCTTCAATAGTTCCGAATCTTTTATAAAAATTGAAATAAAAACTTCCATAACAACCTAATAAATATTGTTGAAATTCAGTTTGATCTTCTTTCATTTGTAATATATCTAACTTCTTTTCCTTACCTTGTTCCTCCATTTTAATAAAGTCCATTGCTATATTTTCTAAGTTTTTAATATTTGGAGTTATAAGTTCTCCATCTTCTGTGATTAATCCATTGCTTTTCATTATGTTGACATAATCTCTAATCTTTGCAGTATATTCTCCTGCCATAAATCATCCTTCCTTTCTGTTATTTTTAATTTATTAAGAGTAATTACCAAACGCCGATAAGGTAAATAAACTCTCCAAAAGAGAACTGGATTGGCGTAATCCTAATTCTCCTCGAAAGGATAAATTAAGATAACTTTTCAGTTACCTTTTGCAAAGTTCAATATGAACCTAACAAATTTGATTTGAAATAATAAATCAGCTTTAGCTGAAAACCTCGTAGAGTATAGTTATAACAAAAAGACCTAAAGAAATTAATCTCTAAGTCTTTTTATCAATTTATTCAATTTTTTAAACTCTGTTTTACTTCCATTTACTCGATAATACTCCATTATTCAAATACAATATTACCATAAAATGTTAGTTTTATTAATTTGTTATACAGTTACGATAACTTGACTATATCCATCTGTAGTTAGGATAGTATCGCAATCTGACTTACAACCTAAATATAATTTAGTAGTTATAAAATATCCTCTGTATTTGGCTTGTCCAGCTACTAATCCATTTGTGTCATAAGCTTTCATAATTTGTAATGCTATAAATGTTGCCATATGATTATCCATCTCCTTTCCTCCTTCTATTATTTAATTACTATTGAATAGTTTTTATATTTAAGAGCTACTACTTGATTCAGTAGCAACTAAACTAGGTAGCACATTGAACATTAAATAATCTAAAGTAGAACCATAAATATCATTCATACTTTTTAAATTATTAATAGTTTCATTTGATGTTTTAATTTGTTCTTGATACCAATAATTAGCACCTTTCAAAAAGTAATCTCTACAATCTATTAAATTATTAAGAACAATATTATCACCAATATTTTTTGAAATTGAATCAGTTTGAAGAATGATATAATCGCTTCCTCCATCAAAACAAATCTGTTCTGGACTATTATCACTTGCTCTACCAACTATTTTTTTGATATTATCATCAATTTCTATATAATCAACAATATCTATTTTTCCATTAATAATTAAACTTCCTGAAAAATATACATATCCAACCAAATTTATCACTTCCTATCTTTATTAATTTATTTTATACTGATGTAACAACATTAACCTTAATAGTTTTTGATGTACTTTGTAAATTCTTTATAGCTAATTGACTATTTGATACTCTTTTTACTCCAAATTCAACATTTGAACTTGAATAATTTCCATAACTTGCAAATTCATTATGTGCTTTATTTACATAAATCATAGTAATTGCACTTACTGAAGGTGTTTCTGAAAGTGAAGCAGTCAAAAGTTGGAAGGCAAAATCTAAGCTAATAGGCACTATACCTAAACTACTCAACTCACTAGTTAAAGTTGTCAAACTTATATTAGCAAAATATGTCTGCAAATCAGTATTCAAATTACTACTTGTCCATGCAACCGTTAAATCACCTGTATATTTATACCATGCCCCACTAGACCTATATAACCAATTTACGCCATTATCAAATGAAGTTAAAATCTTACAAGTTGTATTAGCACTTGGTAAAGTTACTGGTATTGTTAATGATGTTATTGTATCTATTGTTGTTAAACTGTAATTAGATGTTCCTGTTGTTTTTAAATATGTTGGAGTGTTTATTGTTATATATGGAGATGATAATACTTGATTATAATTACTATAATTTGATGTATGTAAAGATAACCCTTTTATTATTTGTAATTCACCTATATAACCAGTAAATTTTCCTACTCCTAATAAATCTGCACCTATATTTATACCATAACTTGTTGTTGAAGGTATATTAATTGAAAATGCAATATCGCTTCCTATTTGCACACCATTTTCAAAAAATCTCATGATGTTACCAACTCTAATTATAGAAATATATACCGTAGTATTTATCTTTTGAGTATAATTAACTGAAAATAAAACACCAGTAGAAGAACCATCAGTTTGTATTGCTAAAAATTCTAAAGTACTAGAAGCAATTCTTATACTCCAACCTATTTTATTAGGGGTTGCAAAGCCCCATCCACCTCTAGATAAAATTACAGCAGATGATATAATTGTTGGAATATTCATTTTAAATCTAATTTCAAAATTATTATTATTTAAATCAAAATTTGTATTAGTTGGAATATTAAAATATCCATTTCCATTAAAGTATCCCATACTGTTACTTAAAACCACTCCATTGTTAGTTACAATATGTCCACAAACATCAGTAAAACTAGAATCATCCATATGCATTAACAATTTAGTATAAATATCTAATTGTGCTTTGTTATTTCCAACTAATATTTTTCCACTGTCTTGTAAACTATATTTGCTAGCATCACTAAAATCTACATGAGTATCTGTTACACTTGAACCAGCAATTTGTTCTTCTATACTTGGAATTATATTTGTACTTATTGGATGATTAAAAACCACTTCAGTACCACTTGGAATTATTGTATCTGATATAGTAGTTATTTGTGAACTGCCCACTATCCCTGTAATATTAACCGTCGCATTCTCGTACTTTCCTGTAGAACTATTATAAAATATCCCCGTTCCATTAGTTCTATTAGAATCATTTACATTTATACCATTTATACTTGTTGCATTACCACCATTTACATTAATGGTTACATCATTTCCACTAGTAGTTAATGAGACATTTGTTCCTTGTTTAATATTATTAGCAGTTAAAAGATTAGTAGGCTTATTTTTAACATAATCTGTTTTAGTATTGTCAGTTTGTGTCCAGTCACTTTGAATTTGCGTACTGCTAACATTCATCCAACTTGTAGTTGTAGAGTCAAACCATTTTAAAACAGGTTTTGTTTTATCGGTTATGTCTAAAAATAATTTTGTTGTATCTATCGGTGCTATTATTCCAATTGAGATTTGGTTATTACCTAATTTATGCCATGAACTATCATAATAATTTAATGAAAAATCTCCTAAAATGTATATTTTACTTGAATCTATATTACTGCTAGGAAGAGACGATACTACCTCAAAACTTGAACCACTTCCTCCAATTGATTTCCATTCTGAAATTATAAATGTTCCTAATGTAGAATTGGCTACTACGCTTTGATAAAATAAATCATTATATATTACTATTTCATCTTTTGTATATGATTTTGTATTATCCCATTTTTTTATTGATGAACCTTGAATTGAATTCAAATATGTTTTTAAATCTAAAAAACCACTTGAATCAATTGTGTCATTAACTTGATTAACTGTTTTTAGTATTTGATTCATTAATTTAATCTCTCCTTTCTAATTATTAATTTAACTAAAAAGGCTCGATTAAATTAATAATCAAACCTTTTGTATTGTTTTAATTTATTTTATTAACTAATTTATGACATTACTGTATACTGTGGAATGTTATTGGAATCTAAATTCCCGTATGTATACTTTTCATCTGTTCTACTTTCGATATTTGTATTATAATTTCTATTTCCCTTTATTTAACTAATATTAAAATAATATTATCATTAACTCTTTTCATAACCTTATATTTTGTTAAATCAGATGAATCAGATTTAGTAGCAATACCTTCATCATTTGATTTACAATATCCATTTACTTCACAAGTACCATCATCTCTAACCAATAATTTACCCATCATACCAATTGGTGACCATTCTTGTCTTCGTTCTCTTGTAATATATTCTTGTGAAGAATCCCACTTTGCGTTGTAAATAGGTTGTACTTCTATTCTTTCGTCTTGTTCAATCACTTGTTCATCATATGCTTCTTTTACTAAAATTGACTCTGTTGAATATGGAGTTATAATATTACCTTCACCATCTGATACTTCTTCAATAATTTTATTTTCATATGCATCGTCATGATGTTTAGTTATGTAAATTGCAGGAACAGTTACGTCATGGTATTGTATTCTTCCAAACACATCAGTTACGTATTTATCTTTCCACGCTTCATAGTTATCACCAATAACCGATGGAGTAGATGATACAATTCCTAAAATATAATCATCAGTAGAATTAGCTTTTCTAATATGCTCTCCATCCAATGTAACAAAAAACCCTACCCTATCCTCATTATTAGAATTTTCATCACTCCACTCAAAGTATTCTGCATAATCCGCACCAGTAGAAGCATATGCACCATCTGCATAGGTTTTACCATCAAACATTACTTTAAAAGCATTACCTAGAGTTGACGAACTTGTTCCATTTCCTATTATGAAGGCTTCTCCTGTTGATAAATAGGCTGTATCTGTTGTAGCAGAACTTGAATTAAACTGTCCCATAACATGCTGTAAATATTTGGCTGTTGTAGATAAACCTTCTGCATGTGAACTAGTACCACTAGCTGTAGTAGTATCACCTTCTGCATGAGAATTAATTCCACTAGCCACTGTGTTAGAACCTTCTGCATGCGCTTGGTTACTATTAGCTTGTGTAGTATTCCCTTCTGCATGAGAATTAGTTCCAATGGCTCGTGTTACATAACCTTCTGAGTGAGATGATACTCCACCAGCTAATGTAGTATCACCTTCTGCATGTGAGTAATTGTTTACAGCTCTAGCTTTATTACCTTCTGCATGAGATGATATTCCATTTGCTATTGTATTATTACCTTCTGCATGAGTTGGATATTGGTTATTGTTTTCAACAACAAATAACCAATTAGAATTTATTGTTGCAGTAGTGTTTAAGGTTACTACTAGACCACTAATTGCTGTTACACGTATGCCTGATAAGGTAAGGACATCAGTAATTTTAATATACAACATAGAGCCTACCACTAATCCTGTTGTATTATCCAATGTTATAGTTTTATTTAAATCATTAAATGCTGTTATTTTATGAGAAGTACCATTACATGCTAGATTATAAAGACCTTCAACATGTGAGTAATTACTACTAGCTATATTACCAAAACCTTCTGCATGAGAATAGTCTCCATTAGCTGTTGAAGTATTACCCTCTTGTACAGAGTTTATAGTTGCACCTTTTGTAATATTTGGAAGATTAGTTATTGTAGTTTTATCTAAATTACTCATTAATCCATTTGATGTTGTTGTAGCTGTATCTGTTTTTGCCAATCCTATATTTGTCGTACCATTACCTACAAAAATTTCATTTGTATCAGTAGTAAAAGCAGGTTCTCCTACACTTAGAACGGGTAAATTAGCTTTTACACCTCTTTTAACCTGTATCTTTTGAGACATTTTTTCACTCTCCTTTTTGCTATATTAATTTATTATTTGATTAAAAAACTCCACCGTCTATTGTAGATATAGTTGCAGAGATTATTATATTGGCTGAACCATCAAAACTTGTAGCTGAACCATTTACATCTCCACTTATAGCTATTGTTCTTGCTGTAGCAAGTTTAGTTGATGTTCCAGCATTACCGCTTATTGAAGCTGTTGCTGTACCCGTAAAAGTAGGATTAGTAAACATAGTGGCTTTACTTTCATTTGTTACATTTCCTAATCCTACATCACTAGAAGTAAGTGTAACTGATCCTGTTTTGCCTGCTACACTCTGAACAACATCTGTAGGAGTTAATAATTCTTGCCAATTTGCTAATGTGCTAGCACCAGATATTTTTAATATAAATGACTTACTTAAATCTGTTCTTACTGCAACGTCACCTACGTTTGCAGATAATGCTAACATTGCAATTTGTGTAGATACTACGTAAGTGTTATTTATAGTTAATGATGGTAATACATTTGTATCTAATTTCCCATTTGAATCCAATACAGGAATATTTCCACTTGCTGTTCCTGTATTTTTTGAAGCTACTGTTCCAACATCACTTATTTTAGATAATGTTAATATTGGAATATCGGTTGCTAATAATGTAGTTCCATTAGTTATTCTACCTTTCGCATCAACTGTAAATTTCGTATAAGTTCCTGTAGTTACTCCAGTATTAGCTAATGTTAAAGCCATAGATACATTAGAAGAACCATCAAAAGTCGTTGACCCTGTTGCATCACCAGATGATGAAATGGTTCTAGCATTTGTTAATTTGTCTGCTGTTGCTACATTTGCAATATCAGAATTAATCAATATATTATTTGTTCCATCACCTATATATAATTTTCCTGTATCCGTAGTAAAGGCTGGTTCTCCAGCTTGCAATGTTAAGCTTGATAAATTTGCATTTAATCCTCTTTTTAGTTGTATAGTTTGTGCCATTTAAAATTCCACCTTTCTTTTGTTAATTTATATTTTATCAATATGTTTTATTAAAATTCACCACCATTTAAAATAGATGAATTATTTAATACCGTTTCTATTATTATAGAAAAAGAAGTTATGACCATATCTTTTTTAATATCAGTTGTGATATTAGTTTTTAATTGAATATGCGTTGAATCTACATCAGTATAATCTGAATAAGGTATCCTAACTCCATCAACAAGAATAAACATATATTTACTACCCACTGTATGACTTATTACTTCATAAGTATCTTGTCCATCTACTAATGCTATTGATTCTTTTGGTTCAACTGGTGTACTAAAATTATTATTTACATCAATAATTGTTGCATCATCTGTTGGATTATCTGTTATAGTAACCGAGCCTGTAAACTTTAAATTTTTTCTTTGTGTAAAAGTAGTCGTCGTACTATCTTTAATTACATGCCCAGAACTTGAACCAATACTAATCCATGAAGTACCGTTATACCATTTTAATACTGGATTTGATGAAGTATCTAGCCATAATTTTATGGTTGTATCACTAGGTTGAGTATTTTGAATTACTATTTCTTGAACTGAACCACTAGAACTATTACCTACTTGGATATAGCTTGTACTATTGCATACTTTCAAAGCATAACTTATAGGATTAGTATTATCTATCCATATATTATCTGTTGCAATTGTTGGTTGTGTAGATTGAATAAATATCTTATTTTGTTTATTATTAAAAGTATTCCAATCTATACTTGTCAAACAACCATCTTGAGTAGTTGATGCACTTCCTATTTTTGTTTTTATAGTTGTTTGAGTTTCGTCTCCTGTGTTAGTTCCAGTAATATTAGCTAATTTAGTTTTTTCTACTGTTGTATAATCTTCTGTACTAAGTTGTTTTCCAATAACCTTAGAAACATAATTATAATTTATTTTATCAGATGAATATGTAGTTGATGTAGATATGTTTGAATCATCAATTGACGTTCCGCTTCCACCTGTAGCAGTAGAATTTATTGTAATATTATTATTTGAGTCTGTTTCAACAGTAACATTTGTTCCAGATTTTATATTGCTTACATTTAATTTGTTATCTAAGGTAGATTGTAAATTAGTAACATCACTGATTACATGAGTATGAGTTGAGTTAGCTTTATTATTTAATAAATTATCTGTTTGTGTTTGAGTATAAATATCTGAGTTATTTGCTTTTAATCCAACTTGTGTTATAGTTGCATAAGTAGACGAAGCGTCATTTACTTTTAAATAATTAGCCAAATCTGTTGTTTTAATAATGTCAGTCATATCAATATTTACTTGTGGCAATTTATTTTTCACTTCAGATATTAAATCTAACTTATCTACTGAAAAATCACGAACATTCACAGTATTTTCTGCAATTGAATTCCATGCACTATTTATATAAATATACGTCCACTGCTTATTGTCATGAGTTCCATCCGATTTTACTATTGCAACATTTCCATTAGATAGAGATGTAATAGACGCTAAATCAGTATAAGTATTTACTACTGCTTTTACGGTCATAGGATTTGAAATTGCATTCAAGTAATCCATTATATTTTTGTCAATTCCTGATAGTCTGTTCAATTCTACAAGAGTTATATCCATTCCATCTAAAGATTTACAAACTAATTTACTACCTATATTTTGTATACTAACTCCATCTAACCATTCACCTAGATATTTACTTGAACTTGTAGAAGTTATTTTTACTTTTTCATCAACATTATCTTGATTAATAAATTTTGAACTAGCTAAATTATAACCCAACACCTGTTTATCTGTAGGATTAGCAATTATAATATCCTTTAATTGAGATAAATTTGTATTATGAGGATTAGTTATATCTGACACATGAGAATTAATACTTGTTTCATTTGATAATTCTTTATTATTTATTTCATTAATCGAACCCACAATAGTTTTGTCGGTGGTATTCAAAGTATTATCTGTTTTATCTTGCTTATTAGCTATAGTAGTATTAGAGGTAACTAGTTCAGCTAGTGTGGTAAGAACTTGTCCTGTTTCCATAAGACCACTCCTTTCATTTTTTATATATTTATCTTTTGTTACATGAGAAAGAGACCTAGAATTGTTTTATCTAGGTCTTCAAAATTAAACTTGCTATTTTAACGTGTTTTATTCTGTTAATCGAATATCATAATATTTAATTTTATGTTTTGTACCGATGAAGATGTCTCTTCAAAATATACTCTTATTTGACTAGTAGATATTCTTGTAAACTCTACTTGGGTTATATCATTAGCATATAATTCATTCCCCATATTTTCAATTGTAATATTATATATCGCATTAGCAGATACAGAAGGATGATTTATAGTTATATCTATTGTAGGTGATGCAGTTGCAGACGCAGATGTTATATCACCAGATGTAGGTAACACACCACTTGTCCCACCTACATCACCAATAGTTACAGTTCCTTTATATATAGACATTCCCCATCCATTTCCTTTTAAAATAGCGTTTTGTTGACCAACTAATGGTGCTGGAACTAATCCTGATTGACCATTTAAAGATGCTGTTGCTGGAGAAAATACATTTGTATTTGCTTGTGTCATCGGTTGCCAATAATGTCTATTTAAACCAGTAGAAGGGTCAAAATTAGTACTTGCAGTGGTTATTGCCGTCATACATCTATAAAAAGTTGTATCTACTGCATTCTTAGTGACAATATCATTTACGTTATAAGTTGATGTTGCTAAAAATGTTCCCCTCCATTTAAACGTCCCATCCGAGCATATAGCAGGTTTCCATGAATTCCAATTCAATGCTGTTCCACTCATCACATTTGCAGTTGCTTCAACTAGAACTCCATAGTAGAAAGCTCTATCACCTATATAAAAATCTACTGGAGTATTAACTGATGCAAAAGTCGGTACTATGTCTTTTTGTGACTTAAACCCTTGTCCAGTAACAATATTTAATCCTTGTGAAATAGTTGTAGCTGGTATTAACCCAGCTTGTCCATTTGAGGTACTTGTTGCCCCCACGAATTCTTGTATACTTCCCAATGATGTTGGAATAAAAAAGTTTCTATTAATTCCTGACACTGGTTCATAATTTATACTTGCTACAATTATTGCAATTCCACATCTATATATTATAGTGCCAGTTGTAGATGATACAATAATATCATTTACTGCATATGTAGAAGTGTTAGAAAATATACCTTTCCATGTGTATCCATATCCTATCACTGGACTCCATGTTGCTCCATTTATTCCCCATGCGAAAGCAATATTAGCAAGAATATCACTATTTGCTTGACAAAGAATACCCTTCCAATAACATCTATCATTTTGTTTATAACTATTTGTCAATACCCAATCTGTCATTCTAGCATCATCTAATAAAGCTAAAGTTCCAGATTTATTAGGAATCGTTAAAGTTTTAGTTGTACCTGTAGTTATTCCACTTGCTTCAAATTGTGCTTTCTTTGTTATATCAGTATCGTCTACGATATAAGTTGTAGAATCAGATAATGATTTGTTAGATAATATTTGTGTTCCAGTAAGAGTTGCTAAATTCGTGTATTGGATTCCACTATCTGCAACTGAGTTATTTGAAATAATAGCTATATCATTATCTGTTGAATTTAGAAGTTTTGCCATTTTTGTATCTGAATTTAAAGAATAATCTTTAGAATAAATATTCATCTTTTATCTCCTTTCTTATTTTAATTTATTTTTTAATACTTAATAATCATATTTATACCAATATAAGGTTGTATATTATTATGTGCATAATCATTTCCTGCACTACCTGTCACTGGATTCCATGAATTTTGAGTATCACTAGCGGAAACCCTTCCACCAGTTCCATCAAAGTTTTTATCATCTACGCCTTTAGATCCATAAATATAATGTTGATGTGAGGGCATTTCAGCTTGTGTTAATTGATGCGATTTTTCTCCTCCAGTTATACCCAACGCTTTAAATTCAGTTGTTCCATCTGGCATAACTGGCACTCTTCCACAAAAATTTGGCAAATTAAAAGTAGTATTAGAAACTGACCCATATGGTAATACTAATATACTAGTCGTTCCTGTTATTGTTGCATTATTACTTATTACAAAATGAGTGGCATCAGTAATACTTGTAATAGTTGTTCCATCTGGTATTCCAGTACCCTCTATTCTTTCATTTAGATATAAATTACTTGTACTTGCAACTGTAACATTTTTAGTTCCATTTGATAAAGCACCATTTGTTCTAAAAGTTAACACATTAAATAAGTTTGCATAATCCGTTCTTGATGTACTTGCACCATTCGCAAAGAAATATCCACTTGGCGAAACAAACCCTGAAAATTGAATGACACTGCCCGTTATTCCTTCATTGGGAGTTGCCCCAGACATTGAACTTACTTTCCACCCTATAGAATCATTAACATATGTAAATCTAAAGTAGCTATTTGAATTAAATATAAAATCCGAACCACTTTGACCTTCTAGTTTTTCTGTAATATTATATGGTGTATTTTGAAGTGTTGACAAAGATACGGTTACTGTATTTTTTGAAGTATCTCCATTCACTATAAATATTTCAAAATAATCTCCAGATTTTAAATTAATACTATATAATCCCGTAGTATCATCTTTTTTTAACGTATTAGACATATCCACTGCAATAGATTGAGTAGACACATCGGTTAAATAAAGTTCTCCTATCTTAGCTGAAAACGAATTATTTTTAAAAAAAGGAGTAAGTCCACTTCCACTTCCCCCAAGACCCTTCGACCATACACCATTTAATCCCGTTCCATCCCCTTGGAATACATAAACACATTTATCAGTAGAACTAAATCTAACTAAAAAATTAACTGCTGGTTTATCATTTGGTAATCCAGCAGTTACAACTTCTTCATAATTACTTTTTGACATCCAATTTTCATCTATCCATGCTTTTTCTAAATATGACATCTATATATCACGTCCTTTCTAAATTTTTTAAATATAAAAAGGACTATTTTCATAGTCCCTAAACTGTTTCTTCAATTGTTATAATTATTGGATTAGATACACTATAGTAAAAACTACCTAATACTCCCAATGGTGGTAAATTTAAAATATTACCATTTATAAAATAATCACTTATTGAAATTGGTGGATTAATATAATTTGTTACAATATTATAAGGCTGACTACTATTAATAACACCTGATATAATTAAACTATTTGAATTTATAATTGTTGGAATAGTTGTTGCTGTGGCTGGATAATTTACTGTTATTTGTTTTTGTATAAATCCACAAATTACATAATATTTTTCAACTACAGCAGATAATCCACTCATATTTGTAATTGTTAAAGTCATAGTTAAATTATTATTACTATGATTATCAGCATCTAACACACTAATATTAGGTGAATAACTTGTATCATATGAAGATGTAGGCAATGTTCCAGTAACTAATGCACCTTTATTTGGTGAGGCTATTGCACAATTCGTTATTTTAACTTTTTGGTCAAAAGAACATAATACTGGCTTATTTTCACCTGTTCTAATTTTAGGAACTGAAGACGTATTAGTTACTGTAGGTGGTACATTGGCAATTTCAACACAAATATCTAAATAATTAGTAGCCCCATTATTTGCTCTAGTTCCTTCTATTTTTAAATTTGCAATTAAATCATTATAATCTCCATTTAATCTAGTTACTGTGCAATCATTTCCGACCATTGCATCAACATTTAATTCTGTTCCTATTGCACTTGAAATCAAAGTATCACAATCTGTTGAAGATACTTGCACTATACATGTTTCTGAATTTTTCAATGCACTAAATCCATTAGAGAATGTTTTACTTATTAATGTGATACTAGGTTTTATATTATTTAAAGGTAAGGTATCTGTACTTTCAGTTATATCACTCCAAGAACCTTCTGTGCTTTTAACTCTTATTGACGCTTTTAAATTTTGTAGAGTAATACCACGATTTGCTATAGTTCCTGAAACTGTTACTGTGGTGTTATTTGTTGCAGATATTGTTTGGTGTTGAAATGCACCTATATCTTGAAATTCTACAGTATCTATTGGTTTATCTGTAACAATTGTTACATTTATAAAATCTCCTTTTTTTAATTCTGTTTGGCTATTAGGTAGACTGCCAAAAGTAATTGACGATATTGAAGGTGGCGAAACTACAGAAAAAGCTATAGTATAAGTATTTAAATTTAAGGTTGCTGTTATTTTATTAGAATTTATATCTGTAGAATTCAGAACAACATAACCCGTATATGACCCTCCACCTATATTGGTTATTCCTTTCACATCTTTTCCATTCACGCTTACCAACCCTACATAGTCCTCACCCCTGTCCCACTCAACTGTAATTTTATAACTGTTATCATCAGACACTACAGATAAAATCGAGCCATTGTCAGGATAAGTATTCATTGTCTTTATTACACTTTTACTACTATTAATAGGTTCAACATTGGTTATAAATATATTACCTTTTGTATTACTATTTGCAGAAATCAAAACATAATCACTAGATAAAATAGGTCTTTCTGTTGCAACTGTATCTCCAAATGTATTAACTATAAATATGTTATCGTATTTATGAACAGTTTCACCTAAAATAGCACCGTCATTACTCAAAATGTAATGAGTTCCATTTACACCACTTTTTAAAGCAGAAAAATCAGATACCGAAATTGGAATAATTGGACTCATGCCACCTGAAATTGAATTTATAGCTTGTGATAAAGTATAAACTGCTTTTGAACTTGCTATAGTCGTAGAACTATTTGAACTCACACTATCTGTTACATCACCTTTAGATATTAATTTATCTTCTTCAGCAAAATAATATTTTAAAACGCAATATGGCTTGAATTGTCCTCCAATTAAGCCACCTTTAAATCCAATTGAATTTTGTGCTGTAAAAGTTATTTTATATTGTCTTCCACAAGTTAAATGTACTAGTTTAGGAAGAGTTTCTGTATGTAATCCTGTAGTTATAAATTTATATGTTAATCCTTGTTTTAACTCAAAAGGTGAACCACTATAGTATACTAAATTTCCAGTTAACACGTCTGTAATTGTATACTTGTAATATCCAGTAGTAGTATTGTCTGTATCAACTGCATATAGTGCATAATAACTATAATTGTTTTGAGATGGTATATTTATAGTAAAATCCCAATCAGTAATAGGTTGTGTTATACTAGTATCATTATTAACTATATAATTATAAGATGTATTTGTATCTTCTAATTTTTGTGAGTATACTTCTTTTCCAGATAATATTAATCTATCTAATCGTACATCTCCTACTTGTACTGAATTACCATCAGTTGTAATTCTTGCTAGATTTAAATCTCTCGTAGGAGTCTTGAAATTAACTGTACTATAAGCTGAATCTAAATTAATTACATCTGTAGTATAAGATCCAATTGTACCAATAGTTTTATATACCCCATTTTCTAATCTTTGATATTCTAATTTACTATTATTAGTTACTATTTTAAAAGAACCTTCTACTTTTTCATCACCAATAAACAAGCCATTAAGAAAAGTTTTGTGTTTATCTAAGTACAAAGTAAGGTCGTCCAAATTATTTCCCTCGAAATCCTTTAAAAATTCTACAAATTTACTCTTATCTATATTTCCATATAAAGTTAACCCTTCATCATAACTTCCATCAGGATTTTCAAAATATAGTTTATTATTATCAAATTTATGTTTAGGTTTATCTCCATTGATGCCTTTTTCACCTTTGATTAATGCTGTGGAGTCATTCCATAAACTTGAATCATATAATCCTTGTGGACTATCTGCTCCTCCCCAAGTATATAATGTTGCCATAGTTCCATTATTTACTATAGTCACAAGCCCATTTTGTAAAGAACCCATATTTGCACTAAAATAAGTGTCTCTTTCAGTTATACTTTTAAATATATATGAACTACTTACTGTTGCAATATTATTTATTCTATTTCCGTTTGAACTTGAAAAATTTAAAAGCATTATTCCAGCAAAAGCATTAGTCGACGTCAATACTATTTTATTTGGATCACTCGTATCAATTCCTAATGTTTCAGCTTTTCCCACACTATTTTTAATATATGGAATTACATCATCATTTAAGTTGTGGATTTTTGTCAATGTATATTCTGTATCTGATATTTTTGTCCAATCAGCAATAGTAAAACTATATGATTTATTATCATTTGTTTCATTAAAATTTATAGGATATTTTTTGAGATCCCCACCAATGTAAGTTTTTCCTTTATCGTTTGCAGAAGCCACCAACTGAGAAAGTGTATATTGTTCGTCTACAGTTAGTGAGTGCCACCCTGAAATAGATATAGGTATATTAGTTCCATCAGCCAGTATAAAATTAATTCCTGTATCTGTAGTGTTTATTCCTATAATACCAATACTTTCATATTTTGATGATATTTGTTTTCCTAATGCTTCAATTAAAGCTATTACTAAACCTAAATTCATAATTTATTTCCTCCTTTCTTATAAAACTCTAGGCACACTTGCAAGTAAAAACCATACTCCCTCATGCCAATTATTTTCTGGGTTTATATTCCCCGTATCTTCTAGAAATCTGGCAACGTACATATCTGTCATTGTGGTTAATATTCCTATAGTTCCTTGTGGAATAAATCCAATCTCATCATCATAATTACTAAAATTATTAGACATATAATTACTAAAATTACTAGTAGTTACTCCAGAATCTTCAGTAAAAAAATCAAGTTCTTTTGTAAAACGATTATATTCATTACCTTTTTTTATGTTGTAGCTTATAAAAGACATTATCAATCATTCCTTTCTATTGTATAATTTGTTCAGTTAATAATCTTTGCAAAAATTATCTTTTAAGATTTACTAATCTAAAATAAATCTTATAAAAACAACTGTGGATAAATGATGAATTTGAATTGGAATTTATTTTAAAAAGAGACTAGGATTTTATTTCCTAATCTCCTTTTATTGTTCTATTAATTTATTAATTATATCTGTTTAAATCAACCATCGCCAATCTACCTTCCAAAAAGTTTGGTTCTGTAAAATACCATTCATTAACTTGTTGTCTGCTTTTCATTATTTGATGGATTATTTTTTCTAACTTCATATATGATTTACATTCAATAGTTTTATAAATTTCTAATTCATCTAAACTTCCATTAAATCTGTGGCTACTTTTAATCTGTGAAAATCTTTTATCTATATCTTTTGAACAACCTATTTTTACGAAAAGCTTGTCCTCAGTAGATTTATTTAAATTTTTAATTATGTATACTCCACTCATTTTAAATCACTCCATAATTCAATTAGTATAATTCTCTGACACCGTAGGTGGAAGAAAAGCGTAGCGTTAGCTACAAGACTCTTATCCACCCAAACTTTAGTGCCAACACCTAACGCCCTGTCGGTTGTTCTTTTGTTTCGTCTTTCAGACTCACAAATAGAATTGACTTTTAATTTATTTTGTCACTTTCAGAAAACATTATAATAGTGATTGTATGAATCCCCTATATACAATATAACAGACTCTAAAAGTGACTATTTTTTATTTTTAGTTTTCTTGACATTAGCCTTAATGTTTTTAGAATTCACATTAATTACACTATTGTTTAGTTGACTATAATTTGCTATATAATCATCTTGTGTCCTAATATATTTCCTATCAGATTCTAATAGTGTTCCAAGATCAGGAGTTGCTTTATCTTTTCTTTTTTCAGCATTGTCCATTATTCTATTCATAGCACCACTATTAATTATATCTGACTGTTCTTTTTTTAGTTCTTTACTCCAATCATCATATCCACGCTTTTCTAATTCATTTGCTAGAATATCAAAATCATAAATTATATCATAAGCTTGAAAATAGAAGTTTAAGTCTTTCATTTCTCTTCTTATTTCTTTATAGCATTGGTCGTAATATTGTTTTAATTTATTCTTTAAAAAGACATCTGTTAATTTTTCAAATCCCATATCAGTTAGCACTTTCTTTTCTGAAACATTAATAAGAAGTCTTTCTTCATCTGTAGCTTGTACATAAATTACATCTGATTGTACAACTGGCTTGATTATTTCTATTTCTTCATCAAATTCATCTACTTGAGTAATATGTTGATATGTAACATCCGTTAGTACATTTTTGCAAATCAATAATGTACTATTTAATTGTATTATCTTTTTATTAGATAAATTTTTAAGAGCTTTTTCTAAATTGCCTAATATCATAGAATCAACACAAGTATAATAATCATTAACTACTTCTTTTTTTACTTCTAGATATGAAGCTAATTTATCTTGCCTTCTTTTGCAATATGAATAATTAGTATTAGTCAAGCCAACATTTCTAAGTAATACTCCACGACCAACAACATATTTATTATTTTGTCCTCTAGTAAGCAATTCACCAATGATATTCAATTCAATATTTTCAACATATTTAGGTGTGTTATTATCTTGTTTTCCCCTCATATCAATTTTCTCCTTTACCTCATTAAAAACTTTATCAATGATTATTTTTTGTCCTTCCTTATGATATTCAAAATATCTTTCCCAATCTTTCAATTGTAATTGTTTTGACTTTCCTGTTTTAATTGGTTCATTTATTATTATGCATAACTCTTTGTAATTTTTATATTCTTTTAATTCTAAATTTTCTATATTCATTATTTATCACCATATGGAAGATAACAATATAACAATTCATCTTTATATTGTTCTATAATGTTTTTAAACTCTGAAAATTTTTCTTTTAATTCTTGAACAGCATTTCTACACCATAAATCGAACCAAGGATTATATATTACTTCTGTTATGCCACAAACTCTTTTTGTTAATTCTAATTCCTTTTCTGAAATTAAATCTTTAATTGCAAAATATTGATAATCACATCCATTTAAATCCATCATATATTCTTGTAATGCTTTGTAATTTTTATTATCTGCTTCAATTTTATATTCTTTATAATCATTATAATTATCAATTTCTCCGATTTCTTCTAAATACTTAATATTTTCTAATAGCATATTATAAATATATTTTGTATCTTCCTCATTTTCATCCCATTTTTCTAAATCACATATACATTCTTCCTCATTGCATCTTTTTACAATTGAACTACACAAATGTAAATTCCATGTTTCCTTGTTATGCTTTATTTTATCTATCTCGTTATATAGAGATTCTATTGTTAATTCTTTTTCTTTAGAATTATTATATTCATTTGCATTTATTAATTTAATTACATTTGATACTTTATCTTCATTAATATCAAACCATTCATTTACAATTTTATTTTTCTTAAATTTTTTATGTAAATCTATTTCTAATTTATCATAATTTTCACATAATATATAACCTATTAAATCTACGTCTACTTTCTCTTCTCCAATATGTCTAAAAGTTGAATATAATTGTGTCATTCTTTGATAAATGTTTTTAGATTTTCCAATCTTAATAAGATTATTAGAATTATTTTTTATAAAATAAACACCTCCTTTATTTAATAATTCTAATTTAGATTCTCCTGTTTTGAATTTAATTAATTGTTCTTTGTTCATTAAAATCACTCTCTTTCATTTTTTATAGTTTGGACTATATAATTTCACTCTCTTATATATTCCAATCGAATTTCCACTCTAATTAATTTGGTTCACAACTAATAAGGTTAGAGTTAATTACTCTCTAACCCATCAATCTTATATATTTCCAAACTAAAGGAAGTGAGCGAATACTCCCTATCACAACATACAAGTTTTTCATAATAAAAAGACCTAGAGTATTTCATCTAAGCCCTTTCAAATCCCAATAAATTAATTGATTTATTGTCTTTTTATATTATATTAATTTATTGTGATACTGTTTGATTAGCAGTATCAACTACATTGTTCATAATATTAGTTGCATCATTGCTATTAACTGTAATTCCACTAACTGTTACATTATTACTTACATTTGAATTAACAACTTGATTCAATGTAGCATTGATACTATCCAATTTAGCTTGAAATATTAAAGGTAAATCCCTTATATGACTCTGTATTATTTTTTATTTGTTCTCTTATTCCATTTCTACATAATTGTACTTCTAATATTTTTTTGCTTTTATCAATTAAACATTTTATAGATTCAAAAACTCCTAATGATTCTCCATTCTTAAATACTTCTATTTTTTTTGTTACCTTGTATCCTGTTTTTATGGAATTTCTAATTTGTTCTTCTTTAGCATTGTAGTAACACCAACCAAGTTTATTTCCCTTTTTTAAATAATTTCTAACTGAATCTGAACTAATATTTAAGATTAATCCAATTTCAGTAGTTGTCATTTCAAGGTTATTATTTTTTAATTTACAAGCTTCCTTAACTCTGTTACTTAACGCAAATTCTTCACATTTAGTCCAATCAATATTAGATAAGTCAAATAAGATGTTTAAATATTTATTTAATATTATATTTTGTTTGATATTTAAATTATCATCGTTATAAATTATTCTAATAACTTTATACCCATTATCTAGAGCCAGTTTATCCTTTTCATTGTCTAAAAATATAGATTCTTCTTTCGTCTGCCCACTTCTATTATTATCTGTTCTATGAAATCCTCCATCTACTTCGATAATTATATTTTTATCTTCTAAAATAAAATCATATTCTCCTGAAACTTCTTTTTCTTTATATAGATTATAGAATTTACACCAATCAAATGTATAATTATCTATGAAATCTTGTTTTAATTGAGTTAGTAAACTAAATATGTACTTATGACCATAACTAAAGCCATCCCCACATTTACATGATATTGAGTGATTTGTATATAAATCACATATTTTTACCATCTTTTCTAATTTACAATCTGGACATATGACGCTTACTTTATTATTGCTTCCATGTGTATGAGTTTTAGCATCTTCTTCTGACACACCCAAGTCACACATCCATCTAGCAGTATCCCATATTGTGTTAATACCTAATACTGTAGTTAATCCATGACAACATGAGCAACCATGTCCTTTTAATAAATCATATTCTACAATCCAACCTTCATTATATCTACATCTATTGCATTTGTATTTATAATATTTCATGTTATACTTTTTGTTTTTATTATCATATTTTAGTCTATATTCTTTGTCTACAATAATTATATCTCTCTTATTGTCTTGAAATCTATCTCCTATTTCGAGTTTAAATTCCGAAGTATATTTCTTTAAAATTGTACCTAACTTACATTTTAAAAAATTTCCACATAATATTATAGACTCAAGATTGTTATGTTTTATTATTAATTCCTTAGTAATCTTATTATATTCAATAATTTCAACATATCCTGTTATATCATCATATATAAATTGTACTTTACAACCTATACTTTCTTTCCAATTTATTTTATTTCTATATCTACCTTCTGTATATCTAGGTAATTTATCTGAATATATAATTCTTTTTGTATCTTTCATAATTATCCACACTCCTTATTATTTTATTTTAATTTATTTTTTAATATATTAAATTCATGAATTGATTCTTGTAACTTATCAGAATTTACAAAAGAATAAATCTTTCCATATTTTTTATCATCAAACTTCATATAATTAAATCCTAAAAATACTAATGCATCCGCTAAACTCTTTTGATTTATTGCAAAATATTTATTCATAATTAACCATCCTTTCTAAATTAGACATAATAAAAAGACCTAAATTTAAATATTAAAAATTAAAATGTACCCTATAGAGTAGACAGTTTAAAAAAGTCTACCTATAGGGTATTTTTGTGTATAATAAAATAAATAATATTAGAGGTGGAGACTATGAGTAAAAAGATTTTTACAAATAAAGAGATTGAAATACTTTCAAATAATAAACATGTAAAAAATGTGAGCGCAAAAGGTGTTACATATACTGAAGAATTTAGAAATATCTTTATTATAGAGCATGACAAAGGAAAAATTCCAAGAATAATATTTACTGAGTGTGGATTTGATATAAATATTATAGGCATGTATAGAATAAGTTCTGCTGCTAAGAGGTGGAAAAAAGCGTATAAAGAAAATGGTGTTATAGGGCTAAATGATACTAGAAAATTAAATAGTGGAAGACCAACTAAGAAAGAGTTGTCCATAGAGACTAAATACGAACGCCTTCAGGCTCAAATTAATTTATTGAAAGCAGAGAATGAACTGCTAAAAAAAATACAATTCCTAGAAAGGGGGCTGATAAAGAACAAATAAATTTATGCGCTAATCAAAAATTTATCATCATAAAATCAGTAATTGAAAAGTATAAACATAGCAATATGATTAGCAATTTATGTGATTTAGCAGGCGTTTCACGTTCGGGGTACTATAATTATTTTTCAACTAAATCTAAAGGATATAGAGAGTCTAGAGATATAGAAGATGAGTTGATTAGAGATAATATAATTAAGGCATATAAGTTTAAAAATCGTAAAAAGGGCGCTAGACAAATTAAAATGACTTTAGAAGGTCAGTTTGGAATTATATATAACTTGAAGCGTATTAGAAGAGTTATGAAAAAATATAGTATCATTTGTCCTATTAGAAAAGCAAATCCATATAGAAGAATGATGAAAGCAACAAGAGAACATACTGTTTTACCAAATCTACTAAAGAGAAATTTCAAACAAGGTATACCAGGTAAAATATTACTAACAGATATAACATATTTATTTTATGGTAAAGGTCAAAAAGCATACTTATCCACAATTAAAGATGCCAGCACAAATGAAATAGTAGCATATAATGTATCATCGAGTCTAAAACTAGATATAGTAACTGATACAATACAGAATCTAAAAGACAATAAATCAATAGAATTACATAAAGATGCATTTATCCACTCTGATCAAGGTGTACATTATACTAGCCCTAAATTTCAACAAGTAGTTAAAGATGCTAAATTAGGACAATCTATGTCTAGACGAGGTAATTGTTGGGATAATGCTCCACAAGAGTCATTCTTCGGGCATTTTAAAGATGAGGCATATATAAAGCAATGTGAAACTTTAGATGCGCTAAAAGAAGAAGTTAATCAATACATGATTTATTACAACGAATATAGATATCAATGGGATTTAGAAAAGATGACTCCTGTCCAATACAGAAATCATCTTCTCAATGTAGCCTAGGCTTTTTTAAATCGTCCTTGACAAAGGGTACATTTTATTTTTTGATTATGGAGAAGAATATTACCATAAATATGGTGAAGAATATAATTAAAATTTGTATACAAAACATTGATATAAGGCACAATTAAAATATAATTTATCAACATTATATTTTAAAGTTAATTTATGCTTTTTTTATACGATAAATATATTAGAGTAGAGTGAAGTATAAGTTAGTAGGGGAGAAGAGAATATGCCAGGAATTTATAATATAAATAATGGATATAATGTAAATACTAAGAAAGTTTCTAGCAAGTTAACTTTTGAAGTAGGGGAAAAGTTTACGGGAAGAGTAGTTTCAAAGGGAGATGGCAAGGATGTTACAATAAAGCTCGCAGATGGATGGCAATTCATTGCAGAACTTGAGGGCAATGTTGATTTAGATGACATCAAATTAGTTAAATTTCAAGTAGATGGATTTCAAAATGGAAAATTAAATTTA